>AERA01016895.1_pt1 | contig 22082 bp, 15 predicted proteins | sample 267968 | NCBI WGS metagenome assembly AERA01 (sample SAMN02954363, study PRJNA61401) | activated sludge metagenome | biome: terrestrial; feature: wastewater treatment plant; material: activated biomass; isolation source: activated biomass of an industrial wastewater treatment plant | reverse complement strand
AAACCATTGAAGCGAAGACAGTCAAACCGGCGTATATCACTTCATTTGCTTGCGGCCCAGCCCAGGAATTGTTTGACATTGATACCCAACTTCGCGATGATCAACAGGTGCATGCCAATCTGATCGATATCGATTTACAGGCGTTGGCATATGTTGGTCAACGCATGGAGCAGTCCCAGCCAAAAATGAAGATCAAACTGCACCAGGAGAATCTCATTTACCTGTCCATCGGGAAGCGGATGATCAAGCTTCCGCCACAGGACCTGGTCTACAGCATCGGGCTGATCGATTATTTCAACGACGATCTCGTGATCCGGTTGATCAATTACGCGTATTCCATCATGGCACCAGGTGGACGCCTGATCCTGGGCAATTTCCATACCGACAATCCCGGCCGCGAATTCATGGATCATGTCCTGGAATGGAAACTCATCCATCGGACGGAAGAAGATATGAACCGGTTATTCAGCCATTCCGCTTTTGGAAAAAACTGCACTGAGTTCCGCTACGAAGAAGGCCGGATCAATATGTTTGCTGTTACCGTAAAGGAGTGAAGCGTAATGCCTCTTGATTGGGAAGGATTACTTGACCAGGTATTTCGCAACTAGCTAACGATCTATTTGTGAATGGTGAATTGTCAATGACAAAATTTAATCTTTGATTAAATTTTAATTACCGAACACAGAACACCGAACACCGGATACCGAACACCGATTACTGATCACATTCTTACGTTCTTACGATCTTACGTTCTCAAAACCGATACGCCACAGACCCTTTCACCTGAAACGGCGTCCCCGGCGTAAAGTGGATTTCCTCCACCGGCTCGGTTTCTTGCTGTAATCGGGAAAGCGTGGCAAACTGGGTTTCATTCCATTCCGTATCCAATACATTCTGGATTTGAATGCCAAGATCAAAGCGCTTCCAGGTGTACCCCACATTCATGTCCATCACGGTATAGCCTTCAGCAATAATGGAGTTGTCTTCATTCGCCGGGCGATCCCCGATATGCCGCAAACGTAAGCCGCCATAAACACCGGAACGGGTTAACACATGAATCCCTGACATCAACGTGAAGTCTGGCGCCAGCGGGATATAATCTGATCCCTTATCCTCTTTAGTAGCGCGCGCAAGTGTGTAGTTCGCGTCAATGTCCCAGTAAAGCCACTTGACCGGTTGATACCGGAAGCTCAGGTCAAGTCCTGTTCGCCGGGAAGTGCCACTGGGTTCAACAATGCCTGCATCGCCTACATAAACGAACTCCTGTTCAAGATGCAGCCACCAGCCGGCTGCATTCACCAGGATCTCCGGGACCGGTTTCCAGAGGAATCCCACATCAGCACCGGTTGCAGCAGGTAAGGTTTTCAACTCGCCAGGCGCTACAGATACGCGGGTATCATTCGAATGGAATCCCCGACCGGTCTTGAGGTAGAATTGTAAATTCGAAGACGCGTTATACAGGATATTCAATTTCGGACTGATGATCGATTGATCACTGGAAAGTACAGTGTAGGTGGAAGCCAATTGATCGGTGTAACCGAATTTGAAATGATCAAACCGGACACCCAGGTTGAACGACCACTTATCAATATCCAGCACACCATTGACAAAACCATGAAGGTTCGTTTCATGGATATCGCCGCGTTGGATACTGAACAGCGTTTGAGCCCGGTTGACGGTATGGGCCAATTCATTATCCCGGCTCATATCCGTACGCAATCCGGCCCCGGCCTGAAACAGACCGTCTGCATCTCCCCAGTGAAACGCTTCATGATAGGCAGATTGCAGGCCAATCAGATTTCGTCGTTCGGTCTGGTAGATTTGATCACCATTTTCAGGATCATCCAGGAAAAAAGTGAAATTGGAATACAGATCAAATGCATAGCCGGTAAAATAAACCTGGCTGCGAATCTGGCGATGATCACTGATATTGCGCGTGTGTTCCAGCATCAGATTCCATCTGCGCGTTTGACCGCCCTCTGTATCATCAATGGCGCCAAACCGGCTGATCAATCCCTGGTCTACAGCCCGTTGAGGGATTTGCCCGGAAGCATCCCATTGGCTGTCAAAATAGGAACCCAGAAAAGAGAATTGATCCTGACCGGATAGCAAACCGGTGTATTTGGCCGCCAGATTCAACCGGTTAAAATTTTGTGGGCTTTCAAACGGCCCATCGGTTTCAATGATCTCGGTCGCGACATACGCTGAATGATTTTCTTCCCGCAACAGACTCATCATGCCTAACAGTCGTTGCGTATTGAATTGCCCGACTTCCAGTTTCATCAGATTATGTTCCAGAAAATCCTTGGTCTGAAAAGCCACAAAACCAGCGGTGGCGAAGTTTCCCTGGTCCGTATGATATGGCCCTTTCCCGAACTCCAGGTTGTCAACCATTTCCGGGATCAGGAAATGCAGATCGGCATACCCTTGCCCGTGCGCATGCGATACCATGTTGACCGGCAGTCCCTCAACCGCGATATTGATATCTGTTCCATGATCGATGTCAAAGCCGCGAAGGAAGATCTGTTCCGCTTTGCCACCACCCGCATGTTGACCGATGACCAGCCCGGGTACTTTTCGCAACAGATCCTGGGATGAAGTCACCGGATCGGTTTTCAGGTTGATCTCCGACAGGAGATTGGTCGCATCGAGGTCAGGCGAGATGACAATTTCGCGGAGCGTGATGATTCGTTCTTCGAGCTGTATGACCAGGTCCTGAAACATTTCCTGGATGACCAGGGACTTGCCTTCATAGCCCAACTTATGGATCTGGATTGAATCACCGGCTGAAATTTCATAGAGGAAAAATATTCCGGCTGAATTCGTGTGTGTGTGGTTTCCGGTAGCCAGATGAAGAATGTATGCATCAGCAAGCGCACGACCTTCTGGATCTGTAATTTTTCCTTTGAGCGTTTGGCCGGATACAGAAACGATGCAAATGACCCACAGGCTGAAGAGGGTAAGGATTGATTTCATATCGCGAAAGATCAAATAAAGGAGAAATAGGTTATCCTTTATTTATACGAATGTCGGCTGAAATCGGATTTCAGGATTGATAATTAACCTCCAACATTACCGATCACGTACATTTCCTCAAGGGTAGGACTCGCCACACCCCCCGCATCTTCCAGCGTGACCGCGAAAGCCTGGGGGTTATCGACATGTGGCACTTCAATGAGGGCCGTGGAATCACCGGGGATATCAAATACGCCCATGCTCACCGGCGCGCCATCGACAATAGCCCATAGCTGGTACTGCTTGCCGGCAGCGGGCTGAGGAAGAGAATCCACGCGTAAATAGGTCTGATCAGTTTCCGGATTGAAACTGACGAGCACCCTGGACTCGGGCGATTTCTCGGTACCGAGCATAAAGACCATGAGGTTATTCGGGTCTTCGAGGATGGAGAGTTGACGCTGCAAGCTGGATAACCGGGTATTGACACTGTCACATCGCAGCGTAATGGCTTCCTGTTCCTGGCGCAGTTCATTCAGCTCATTCGCCATAGTCTGGTTGCGAACTAACGTCCAGACCAGGAGACCGGCCATCCCCGCCAGGGCAAGGAGGAACCATGTTTTACTGCCGCCGGAGGAGCCTGTATTCTTTTTTGCATCGGTGATGCGGGACATGATCTTTGTCTTTACCTCTTCAGGAATTGGCGTGGCCATGGCTGTACCATACACGGACAGGGCCTCTTCAATCGCATTGAGTTCTGCCCGAACCTCCGGATGTTTCAGGGCCATAGCTTCCACATCCAGTCGCTCAGCGTCTGACGCTTGGCCGAGGACGTAGGCCTCGAGGATGCCGGATTCTATGTATTCCTTGGTATTCAATTCTTACAACAAAATCATGATCAAAACAATAAGCAATATCATGCCGAGGACCACATCACTCAGCGCCACGCGCAACTCCCGGATCGCTATCCGCACTCTCGACTTGACGGTTCCGATCGGGATGTCCAGCGCTTCGCTGATTTCCGAATGGGAATAGCCGCCGAAGTATACCATGTCAATCACCTGCCGGTATTTTTCATCCAGGCGGGCAATCGCGCGTTCAACGCCAGGATCCGTGATCTGCATTTCTGTGCTCATGTTGCCCTCATATACGGAGGAATCTACCGGAACAGATTTTTTCATGTGTTTATAGCCCGCACTGCGGATCCGGTCAAGGGATGTGTTCCAGGCAATGCTGGATAGCCAGGTAAACAACTTGCCTTTTCCGGGGTCATAACTGGACGCGTTTTGCCACACTTTGACCATCACATCCTGGATCACTTCCTCCGCGATTTCCTGCTCGGGGATCATCCGGCGCACCAACCCATACAGGGCATTCCCATATTGTTCAAGGATAACGGCCACAGCTGAAGCAGGTTCGGTCTGAAGTAAGTGGACGATATGGTGTTCCGGCTTCGCCATGAAGGTGCGCCCAAAATATCCCAAAATCCGGTACCGGGCAAATCCGGGGCATGGCAAGTTTTTTTGAAAAAAATTGAAAGCTGAAAATCCGATGGCCTATCTCCCCACGTATATCCAGTGAATTTTTAATCGAAAAAACAGAAATCATGGATCGGTACAAACTACTCTTCTCCTCCCTTTTTGTCCTGTGTTTGTTCCATTTCGGGCATGCTTCGAGTCACCGTGAAGCGCCGCTGATTGCCAATGATCCGTTGGCCGACAATGTGGACCTCTACGCTTTCCGCAGCCCCGACAACCCCGAAATGATCACCCTCATTGCAACGTATGTGCCGCTGCAATTACCTCACGGCGGACCGAATTACTATTCATTTGGCGAAAATGTCCGCTACGAGATCCACATTGATAATGATGCCACTAAACCGGGGGATGAGATCATTTACCGGTTCACGTTTCAGAAAGAAAATGAAGACCCGACCACCTTTTTCAATATCCGGTTGGGCAAGCAGAACCTCAAAACCACGTATACGCTGGAACGAACACAGGACGGCGGGATGACCTGGGAGACCCTGGTAACAGGAGGTGTCGTCCCGCCAAATTTTATTGGTGATCGGTCTATCGAAAGCGCGGCGGGTTTGAACACCACCTATGAGCAGTTGATGATGAACGCGATCACCACGACACCTGACGGCGAGCGTATTTTTTGCGGTCCCGTTGATGATCCGTTCTTTGTGGATCTCTCCGGCGTTTTTGACCTGGGTGATCTGCCGAGGCAGGATGGCAAGTCCCGCGATGGGTTGGCCTGTTTCAATACGAGCGCGATTGCCATCCAGGTGCCGATGAGCCTGTTGCTCAAAGCCGGTGCCCCCGATCAACCCACGTCTATTCTGGATCCGGATTATGTGATCGGTGTTTGGGCGTCCGCCAGCCGACCTATGATCCGTACGCTGGAGCAGGGTGGGGAGACGCATTCAGGTCCCTGGGTGCAAGTTTCCCGATTGGGTATGCCACTGACGAATGAAGCGGTCATTCCGATCGGTGACAAGGACTTCTGGAATTCGCTGTCGCCCTACGATGAGATCACGGAAACATCGCTTGATGAGTATTTCTATAACCCTGAGCTGGCGCTCTATATGGATGATGACCAGTTTGGCGGAGCGGTACCGGCCTTTTCTGCCCTGCGGATCCAGCGAAACGCGTTAGGCGCGTTTGATTTTGGAAATGGCCAGGATGGATTGTATGTATTGAAAGGCAATCCTGCACTCGCCGGAACGGCATTGGATGATAATGTCTTTGGAACACTCTTGTTGCCGGCACCCGGTAAACCACGATCAGTGGATCTTTGGCCGGCATTCCATACCGGGGTGCCAAACGTAATCCCATATCAACTCGCGACCGGAAAAGGCGGTGATCCGCTGGCAGCCGGCAAGCCCTTTATCCACAATTTCCTGCCGAATGGTGGCGATATGTTGCGTCTGAATATGGCTGTGCCGCCAACGCAAAGAGATGATCCGGACTTCAGTTCACTGGGCGTAGTGCATGCCGCTGTCCTGGGACTGACGGATCCACGGTTTAATGCCACAGCAGATCTCGAGTTCATTCCGAATATGGATGGCTTTCCGAATGGAAGACGTCTTGAAGATGATGTTACCCGTATTGAACTGCAGGCCGTTGCCGGTATTGTTCTCGCGGCTGTAGGATTATGGTATGATGATTATACACCGGGCGATCCGAACCCCGTCACGCAGGATCTTCTCGATGTGCTGACGTATAGCACCGGAGTAGAGAAAAATGATCGTGAGTTCAGGACATCGTTCCCTTACCTCGCACAGCCGTTCAGTGGTGATGGTGATTGCTTTATTGATCTCATGACGGCAACTGATGATTTACCGGATCGCGGTATAGGCCTGAGTACTCCTTCACTGGTGTTATTTGCCTTTCCCAATCCATTCCGGGACGAGATCCGCTTCATGACCAAATTACCCAAGTCATCAAATCTGACTATCCGGCTCTTTGATATGCAGGGAAAGTTGATCAAAACATTAGCCCAGGGAAATTATCCTGAAGGTATGCAGGAGATCACCTGTTCGGCAGGTGAAGTTGCCCCCGGACATTATATCGCCAGGCTGGTGACCGGTGACGGCTTTGCACAATCGGTCAAGCTTGTCAAAGCGGAATAAAGACAATACACGCGCTCTAATTAAAACACAACTCTGATGAAAACAATATCGTATTGCCTCGTTCTTTTTTCCTTCCTGGTTGGAAGTTGCACACCTGAAAAAGTGGATGACGGGATGGTTGACATCCCGGAATTGCTTCCCCGGAGTGAAGCCATCCGGTACGGAAAGGAATGGGATGATGTACAGAATGCCTATGCCCGTTACGCGCATGCGCTTCGCTCAGGGGAAAAGCCTGGTGCAAACGCGTTCCAGCTGGCAGCCTTGTTTTCATCAGAAGCGCGTGTGACCGGTGAGCATGGTCACTATTATCCGGCTGCGCTGGATATGGTGGCGTATGGTCTTCAAACGAATGGGTTGAGCGACGATGAGCGGTTTTTAGGGTTGACGACGCAGGCCAGTGTACTGATGAGTCAGCATGAATTCAAACAGGCATTGGATGTTGCGCTCGAAGCGGAAAAATTGAATGATCGTAATGCCATGATCTATGGTGTGCTGGTTGACGCTCATGTAGAGTTGGGTGATTACACCAGCGCGTTGGCTGCGGCGGATAAAATGATCTCCATCCGGCCTGACATTCGGTCTTATTCCCGTATTTCCTATTTACGGGAAATTAACGGACGGCTGGAGAGTGCGATTGAAGCCATGCATTTGGCCGTTGAGGCCGGCGCGCCGGGGTCAGAAGAAAAAGCCTGGGCGCAACTACAACTGGCCGACCTGGTCGAACGACAAGGCGATCCGGCAACAGCTGAATTAATCACGCGGGATATCCTGGTGGAACGTCCTGATTATCCATTTGCTATGGCAAACATCGGCCGGTTGATGATCGAACGTGGGGCAGCAGCGGAAGGTGTTGGGATGTTGGAAAAAGCGTGTCGTATTATTCCGGAGGTAGGCTTTTATGTTGAACTCGCCAAATATTATAAACAAGAAGGTGATTCTGTCAAAGCAGAACCGCTGAAGCGTGAGATCCTGGCGATGCTGCAGGATGATATCGACAGCGGCCATCGCATGAACATGGAAATGGCCGAGGTATACGCGGAGTTGTTTGACGATTATCCGACCGCCCTGAAATGGCTCGAAGCAGAATACCGGTTGCGGCCGGATAATAAGGACGTTAACACCGCGCTGTCGGGCATTTATGCCAGGATTGGTGACAGGGAACGATCAAATTTTCACTGGTCGAAAACAGGGAATACAGGGAGTGAGCACCCTGAGCTGGTGGCGCTGAGGCAAATGTGATCTTGAGTCATCAGCTTGTTTTGGCTTTTGTTTTTATTCCAGCTTGCCGGCACCCGAAAAAGGTCAGTGTGGCGGATTTGAAATCACACCACACGATTTACCCTTAGCATTTCCGGCCAGCATAAATAACCGTCATTGTAATTCAGGCCTGTCCGGTCTGATTTGCAGTGACGGTTTTCTCTTGGTATTTGGAATGCACTGCGGATTGAAGTAGTATCTTCAGCGATCATGTCCAGGCTCCTGTTTGGGTATTGCACCGTTTGCTGTTTCCTGGTGGGTATCTGTCATCCTGGATTTTCACAACGCCCCATTTCTCCAACTGATTTCCAGGTTGCCGAAATACTTACCGAATCAGATGGATTGCCTGGCCCGACAGTTGATGCCATGGCCAGCGATCCGTACGGATTTGTCTGGATGGCGGGTGTGAACGGGTTGGTGAAGTATGATGGCAATACGCTATCCGGCATCAATCTTCCGGATAAGCTGTTGCCACTTCGGGACATTCACAGCCTTGAAGCTGACAGCTCCTATCTCTGGCTGGGCGTATCGGGTGCCCTGTTCAGGCTTGATCTCGCTACGGAAAAATTGGACTCAGTTTCCATTCGCTTTCAAGAGCAATCCGATGTATCAGATGAAGAGGGACCGATCCTTATCCATATCCTGTTTAAAGATCGTGTTGGTCGGATTTGGATTGGGACCCGCCATCATGGATGTGCATGGTACAATGGGAAAACCGGTTTGTTTGTTCGTGTTCCCATACGGTCTTCTGATATTCCCGGTTTCGTTTCGGATCCGAGGCTAATGCATAATGTTTTGGGTTTTTGCGCTGATGCCAATAACCCGGATTGGATTTGGGTGGGGACGCAAGGTTGTCTCGTGCATCTCCAAGGATCATCAGGCAGGTATAGACTCCATTGCTTTGAAATGCAAGGCGCAGCAGATCAAGAAAGCCAAAACGCATTTCTGAATCTGCACCAGGGTGTGGATGGCAGGGTCTATTCGGCATCCTGGCATGAGATCCTCCGATATTTTGACCCGGCTACAGAAAAACTGGTCCACTTATCTGCTGATATGGCAAGGGATCATGGCATCCAGCTTTCACTCATCGAGCACCTGGAATCATCATCGGACCAAAAACTCTGGATCACCACCAGCACAGGTTTATACGCCTATGATCCTGCCTTGAATACGGTGACCACTATTGGCACGAACGATCCTTTTGAAGGACGATTTTCTGGCCTTCACTATGTGGATTCGTGGGGACGGAAATATGGATTCAGAAGTGATGGTATTACTATTTATCACCCGAGGGATCAGTTATTTCAACTTCATTCCTTCAAGTCCCTCTATCCGGATGCATCCGGAATGTGCCTGGATGCGACGTGGTTAAAGTCGTCCTCAGCCTATTTGATCAGCGTTATCAATGCAAGGGGTTTGTACCTGTTCTATCCTGACCTGCATAAATGGGAGTGCGTGACCGTGCCCGTTCATTTAACACCCGGCGAACAAGGTCTTCAGATCCGTAATGTGTGCCCGGTCGATGAACAATCGTATCTGGTGGTCACGCCCAAAAATTTGTTGCTTTTCGATTCAGGGCAAAAGAAGTTTGCGCGTCTTCCGATTGACTTGCCACTGGAAAATGCTCGCATTTACAATGCATATCATGATTCGCGGGGCAGGGTGTGGATCGCGACCTCCAACGCCGGCGTTTTCCGGTGGGATCGAAAAACCAATCAGCTGGAAAGTATCAGCTTTCCTGATGATCCGGGCTTTGGAGCCGGCACCGGTGAAACGTTTTTTGAAGACCGGTCAGGGCAGATGTGGATCAAATGCCGAGAGGCCTTCGCGGTCATGGATCCGGTTACAGATCGCATTCGCCATTTCGTGCCAGACAGTTTGTTGACACCCTATTATGCCACCTTTAACCAGGACAGCCAGGGGGATATCTGGGTGACTTGTCATATGGGATGGATTGGTCGGGTCGATCTGGATGCACCTGGATATTTGGCGGAGACCATTGTCATCGGGGAGGCCGATGATCATATCAAGTCATGTCAAATGGATGCTGATGGTATTTTATGGTGCGCCCTTGGCAAGGGTCTTGTGCGATTTGATCCGCAGACCAGAAAGTTTCGTCGTTTTCCCTACGCTGACCAGCTGCGGGCCATGCCATTGTTTTCAATGTACTGGATGCCCGATGATCGCCTGGTGTTTACGTCAAAGGACAACATCTTCATTGCGCGCACAAAAGATTTTGATCAGTCATTTCAATCACCCCAACCCTATGTTTCGGCTATTGATATCCGTAATCAACCCTGGTCGGGAGAAGTGGCGACCAATTATCTCAAGGCCCTGGAACTCAAGCCGGGGGAAAATTTCTTTACTTTTTCTTTTTCCGCACTGGGGCATAAGCTGGATCGGAATGTCAGGTTCCGGTATCGATTGTACGATTTTCAGGAAGAATGGACCGAGGCTGCTGATCATCGACGGGCCAGTTTTACCAATGTACCCAGTGGGCAGTATCAGTTTGAATTGCAATTGGTCACAAGTGATGTTGCTGAGCCGGTTTCAACCTATGTTTTGCCGGTTTTCATCCGACAGAAATGGCATGAACGATTCTGGGTTCGCGCCTTGGGTGTACTCTTCGTAATCGGTTTTTTTCATTCTGTTTACAGGTACAGGATTCAGCAGATCCGCCGGGAAGAAAAGCTGAAGACAGAGTTCGAATTGGCCGTTGGCCAGGCAGAAGTCAAGGCGCTTCGCGCACAAATGAATCCGCATTTCATTTTTAACAGTTTGAATTCAATTGAAAATTATATTCTGCGGCATGATGCTGAGAAGGCGGTGACTTACCTCAATGATTTTGCCCGGCTGATCCGGTTGATCCTTGAAAATAGCCGGACCCGGTTGATCCCGCTTACCACTGAACTTGAGATGCTCGAATTATACCTGGAAATGGAGAGTTTGAGATTTTCGGGAAAATTCAGTTATGGGCTGCAGGTTGATTCCAGTGTGAATACAGCAGGAACGGAGATCCCATCCATGCTGATCCAGCCCTTTGTGGAAAATGCCATCTGGCATGGCATTATGCCAAGAGGCGAAGGACATGTTCAGATTGATATTACCCGGAATGAATCGGACCTGAAAATTTCAGTGACCGACAATGGTATTGGTCGGGCCCGTGCGGCAGAAATAAATATCCGGAAAGGACAACAGGATAAATCCTCCCTTGGGATGACGATTACCCGGGAACGAATAGCCATGCTCAACAAGCTATATAAAGTGGACAGTCGGATTCAGATAACGGATCTGTTTGAAGTCGGGGGTGATCCGTCTGGCACCCGGGTCGAGATCACGATGCCGCTGGCCGTCGTCAGCCACCCAGACGCGTGAGCAAATCAGCTCGACGGGACTTGCTGACCGGCACATTCATTTGGTTGGTCATCACGATATGGCCGCCTTCTGAGCGATGGAACTCCCTGACCTGATCAAGATTAATAATAAAGGAGAGATGAGGCCGGAAGAAGCCATGAGGGATGAGCATTTCTTCAAATTCCTTCAGCGTTTTTGAAATAACCCTTCTGGAGCCATCCGCGAGGTAAACCACGGTGTAATTGCTATCGGCTTCACAAACCAGGATATCTGAAGGCACCACAAATTCGATGGTGTCTTTTGATGCGAGCGCAATTTTTGCCGCACGATTTGCTTGAGGAGGTCGTGCCGGTTCAGGTTGATGGATCGACGCATTGGTTTTCTGATGGCTTTCCGCCTGAAATTTTTCAATTGCATTCGTCAGATCCTTGTTGTGGACGGGCTTGAGGATATAATCCATCGCATTCGCCTTGAGGGCCTGGATGCCAAAAGCAGCGTGGGCAGTCACAAAGATCACCTTGAATGAACGGTTTGGTCCAATGGCATCCAGTAGATCAAAACCGGTAAGTAAAGGCATTTCAACATCCAGGAATAACAGGTCCGGTGGTTCAGACTTCAGATAGTCGATCGCCTGATCAGGGTTGGTAAATGTAGCAACCACTTCGACGGATGGGCAGAAGCGTTCGATTTTCCACTGAAGATTTTCCACATTGTGGAGTTCATCATCGACCAGTACGGCGCGGATCATAATGCAAGTTCGACATTCTGCGCCAAACCATGCATAGCAACCGAAACCGCCCCGATTCCTGAGTCCAATGCCGGTGTTGTTGAGCGGATGGAGGGGTTTCCTGAGTTGGGAGATCCGGATGGCAAAAAGAAGTTCCTCTTCGCCTGGAATCAAAATACCCCGTCGTCCACGCTAGCCTGCGGTCCACACAATCATTTATGAATGTTGAACCTGATCATCGCCCGTAACCTTGCGCCATCAATCCGGAAAAAGATACCGGGTTTCATCGTTTACCTAAATCTCATTTTGTCATGTCTCGTATTATGTTTTTGCTGTATGGCATTGGTTGCTATGCTGTTTTCTTTTGCACCTTCCTCTATGCCATTGGTTTTGTCACCGGACTTTTTGTACCGACAGCGCTGGATGACGTACCTGCTGCTCCGCTTGGGCAGGCCTTGATTATTAATCTGGCGTTGCTGGGCTTGTTTGCCGTTCAACACAGTTTCATGGCGAGGCCCGCATTCAAGCGTTGGTGGATCAATTTCGTTCCTGAACCCATTGAGCGCAGCACATTTGTTTTACTCGCCAGTGGCTGCCTGGCATTGTTGTTCTGGAAATGGGAGCCCATGGGCGGTATGATCTGGCAGGTTGAATCTGCGTTGGGAAGTGCCCTGCTCACCGGGATCAGCTTGTTGGGATTTACCATCGTGTTGATCAGTACATTTTTGATCAATCATTTTGATCTGTTTGGTCTGCGGCAGGTTTACCTCTACTTCAAGGGCAAACCCTATACTCCGCTGAAGTTTAATACAATTGCCTTGTACAAGGTCATTCGTCATCCGATCTATATGGGGTTCATTATCGCATTCTGGTCGACGCCTAACATGACGCTGGCGCATTTGATGTTTGCGATCATGACCACAGGGTATATCCTTATCGGGATCAAACTGGAGGAGCGTGATCTGATTCGTCTGTTTGGCAGGCGCTATCTCATGTACAAGAAGCAGGTACCCATGTTGATCCCGTTTATGACCAGGCGCAAACCATTCGATGAGGAGCGTCCGGCTGAACCATCCCCCACGGTTTCTCGGTCGGCATCTGTTGAACCAGTAAATACACTTGACTGATGGGTTGTCCATATTCAACAATCGAGGTTAAACCCAAAGCCGCGACGGCAACGCTGCGGTACGCCGGTCTGAATCGGGAAGTCTGTGTCGGTGAACAAGGGAAAACCGTGTTACAAATTTCTACCGAGAACAAGATCCCTCACCTGCATGAATGTGGTGGAAACGGACAATGTACCACCTGCCGGATCCGGGTGATCAGGGGGCAAGAGAACCTGTCGCCACAAACCATTCATGAGAAAAAGCTCAGCCACTCACGGCGGTGGGCCAGTGATGTTCGCCTGGGTTGCCAGACGAGAGTGTACGGAGATGCCGAGATCGAGCGGTTGATCTGGAGTAATGCAGAGGTGCAGAAGTTACAGTTGGAAACGTTCCCGGAAGATATGGCCGAGGAGCGAAGCCTGGCGATCATGTTCTGTGACCTTCGGGATTTTACCCGCATATCTACGGAACAATTCCCGTTTGATATGGCCTACATGCTGAACCGGTTTTATACGATGATGGGCGACCCCATCCTGATGAACAACGGGATCATTTACCAGTATGTCGGGGATGAGATCGTCGGCATTTTTGGTACTACCGGGGGCAGTCAGGAAAAGGCATGCCTCGATGCAGTACGTGCAGCATTCGGGATGCAAGCGGCATTGGAGAAACTCAACCGGGAAGAACTTGAACCGCTCGGTACATCCTTCAAGGTCGGAATTGGCGTTCATTTTGGAAAGGCATTTGTGGGTCATTTAGGTCATCCCAATTTCAGACAGTTCTCCGTGATTGGCGATCCGGTCAATGCCGCGAGTCGCATCCAGGCGTATACCCGTCAGTCCGAAACCACATTTCTGATTTCCGATGTCGTAGCCTCTTGTCTCCCGCCGGCGACGCTTCGGTATGGTAATCGGTTCAAACCGGATCTGAAGGGAATTGGTGAAAAGTTTGAATTGTTGGAGGTATCGGGCTTCTCGGAAATGGACATGGTGTTTGAACTCCAATCCTCGTTAAATATCTTGCTGGAGGATGAAGATGGATTCGCAGAACGGTTCTATGCTAATCTTTTTCAAAAGGAGGATTCGCTGCGGGATTTATTCAAAGGTGATATGAAGGGGCAGGGCCGATTGATGACCCATATGCTGAGCGGGATTGTATATGGGCTCAGCCGTCCTCATTTTCTGCAAACCGGGCTGGAGGCATTAGGTCGGAATCATGTACGATACGGTGTGCGACCTGAACATTATCCTGTAGCGCACGAAGTGTTTATGGAAACCATTTGCCAGGTGTTGGGCAATCATAAAACTGAAAACCTGGAACATGCGTGGAATTCGGCGCTCGATCTGGTCATCCAGGGGATGCAGCGCGGCGCCAATTGGAACTGATATTAATGACCTGCAAATGGATCAGGCCGATCAGGTAAGGATGCCGCCCGAGGATCGTGCCATCAAAGCTGATACCTTTCGGATAGGTTTTCTAAAACCGGTATTCCGAAGCTGCAACCTGAATGAGTATAATAATAAAGCCGGTGGTTCAAGTCCACCGGCTCCTATAAGGTATATCTGATCAGCTTCAGGAAGATACCAATGCCCCCGGGCTGTTTTTTGCTTTCAGCTTTTGGGCCGCATCCAGTTCTTCCTCGAAGAAGAAGGAATCTTCACCAAAAGCGGGCTCCAGATCATCAATCCATTCGGCCTCCGGATCATATTTGGCAAAGAACGGGCGATCCACCCAGTCGGGATTTCGACCTTGCAGAAATCGGAATGTCATGATCTTCTTTTTCCTTCCATTCAAGGGTATTTCGCTCACCCCCAGGATCTGGACCTTGCCCGGGTTGCAGGACATGCTGGGTCCGCGTACAGTGCGACAAACACCGCTTACGCGTTGGTAGGCTTCCTGGAAGATGCGCCAGGCTTCCACCAACGGTACGGAGAAATAGTGTTGCGCGCCGGTATCACGCGCCATGAACATATAGTAAGGGATGCAATTGAGATTCACTTGCTGTCTCCACATTTCGGCCCAGACATCTGCGGAATCGTTGATGTTGCGCATGATCGGAGACTGGGTGCGGATCTGGGCGCCTGTCGCGCGAACTCGCCGGATCGCCTCCTTTACAGCATCAGTGGATAATTCGGCCGGATGATTAAAGTGGGACATGATCGCCAGGTTCTTGCCTGACTTCACCACTTTTTCAAAAAGCTTCAGCGTATCCTCCGCGTCCGGATCCGTTAAGAATTTGTATGGCCAATATCCGAGCGCCTTGGTACCCATCCGGATGGTTTGCAAGTTGGGAATATCTGCGTCCAGCAACGGGTCGATATAGGTGGCAAGATTCTTTGCTTTCATGATCAGGGGATCACCGCCGGTGAATAGTACATCTGTGACTTCCTGATGCTCCTGCACATACTTGACCAGAAGTTCAGATTCCCGCATGGCAAATTTCCATTCATCCATGCCCACAAATTGAGGCCAGCGAAAACAGAAGGTGCAATACGCGTGACAGGTCTGTCCATTGCTTGGGAAAAAGAGAACAGTTTCCTTGTATTTGTGCTGGATGCCGGTCAACTTGGTGCCTTCCAGGGTGGGCACATTGTATTCCATCTGGCCGGCAGGGTGGGGATTGAGTTGTGTCCGGATCTTGTTTGCCGTTGTTTTGATCTCGGCTTTATCACCTCCCCGCCGGAGTACCCCTGCCATCTCATCATAGTGGTCCGGCTCCAGCATTTCCTTTTGAGGGAAGGTCAGGACAAACATGGGATCATTTGGCACATTCTCCCAGTTGATCAATTCATCAACGACATAATTATTCGTTTTAAACGGCAAAACATTACCCACGACCTCGATGTCAAATTGTTGTTCTTCGCTCAACAGTTTCACTTGCGGGATTTGCCTGAAATTGTTGAGTGAATACGCTTTATACTTCATGATTTGCACATTTTGTTTTTAGGTGAAAGAATATCAATTATATTTTGTTCAGCCAATCCGCAAGCTTTTGCGTGCCTGCGACGGTCTTGGCGCAATAGACGTTCAGAAAATCTTCCGGCAGCGGTTCATGCAGCGAGCGAACTTGTGAAGCGGTCATCGCCGCAGCCCCATCGAAATCGACATACGCCATGCGGGCTGTATATTCTGTTTCGGGACGACCAAACGAAGCGCCATCGAGCAAGGCCACTCCGGTTTCTTCCAACAGTGACTTGCATAATTCCGCCGAAGTATGAATCCCTCGTTTCGCAAAGGCATCTGCATGTGGCGTGAAATCGAGAAAGAGATAAAAGCCCCCCACCGGATCATGTACGCGCACTTTCGCGCTTCGAAGGATTTTCACGCACTTCTGACCCAGGTGCGACAGGATCTTTCGGGCATGCCACAAATACTCTTCAATCTCTGCACCACCCTTGAAGGCCTGAATGGCAGCGTACTGAATGGGCGCACTCACCGAAGTATAGGTTTCACTGGCAACCACCGCCATTTTATCCTGCAACCATTTCAGGTTGGATGGAAACGTAAACGTCCCCAGCCGCCAGCCTCCTGCGCCACACCATTTCGACAATCCGGAACTGAGGATCGTGCCCTCGGGATAATACCGGGCGATCGAAACATGTCTTCCTTCATGATGAAGTTGTCCATAAATCTCATCAGAAAGGATTACCACATGATGTTCACGCGCTAACCTGGCAATGGATTCAAGTTCTTCGGCGTTGAATGAAACACCATCCGGGTTTCCGGGGTAATTCAGGATCATCAGTGCCGGTTTCCCGTTCTGGTTTTGCCTGGTTTTTAAAAAATGTTCAAATCGTTCCGGCGTGAGATGCCATCCATCTTCAAATGAAGTCTGGATCACGGAGATGGATTTCCCCAGGATTTTCGCTTGCGGGAGATATGAAACCCAACACGGACTCACAATAATGAGTTCACCATTAAAGACGAGTTGAAGTAAAAACACGAGTTCTTTTGAGCCCGGTCCGACAATTACACCATCCGCTTTGGCTTCAATGCCATCTTTCCGGCGATGAAATCCGGCAACAGCATCACGTAATCGTTGAAGTCCTTTGACAGGCAAATAATCTTTTTGCGGTGCATGCAGCCGCAAAGCCTCTACCACGCGGTTAGGAACAGGAAATGGAGATTGACCGAGACCAAATCGATAGATGGTGCGGCCTTCGGCAATTAGTTGCCGGGAACGCTCATTGATTTCAAGCGTAGCTGACTCTCCCAGTTCCAGGAGATGCGGATGAATGCATTCCGGTATGACCTCTGCGGGTACAGGCATAGACAAGTGTCACTTGTGTTGGAAAGGGAATAAAACATGTCGACGCACTGAAACAGCTCGAGTCCTTTCGGAATTCACTGGATGCCAAACCTGGAAGAGGGGCATCTAAAGGTGACAGGACTACATTGGACGTGATACAATACTGTATCCTGTTTTATCCCATTTTTCCAAAAATACGGAAATTTTCCGGCTAAACGGTGAATTGACGGCATTTGGATGGAATTGAATTGGAAGAAAGGTGTAGATCGGGCCTTACGCCTGGTTTGACGAAATGGTATAGCAGGCGCTAACATCTCAAATTCAAGGCGAAGGAAGTTGCGGCAAGGACATGGCCTGATGCTGCAGTCCTTTCCATGGATCTTCAATTTGGGCCAACCGTCTGAAGATGTTTTTCAGGGAATATCGGTCAGGTGTTAATTCCTTGTTGACTTCATGCCAGCCCAATGGTGTGGCTACCGGTGCGCCGGGTCGCGCACGCAGAGCGTAAGGCGCAATGGCGGTCTGGCCATAGTCATTCCGGAGAATATCAAGAAAGATCTTTCCCTCCCGTTTTATCTTCCGGATCTCCATTGTGAGTATATCCGGAAAACGGGAAACGATCTCTGTTGCTATTTTTTTAGCCCAGATCTTGACGGTATCAAAGGTAGCTTCCCCCTTGACGGGCACGATAATATGCATACCCCTGGATCCGGTGATCATGGGATAGGGATGCAATGACAATGCTTCCAGATGTCTTCGTATTTGCTTCGCCATTTCCATAACCCTGGGAAAATCATTTTCGTGTGCAGGATCCAGGTCAAAGATGAGTCGATCTGGTGTTTCCAGATTTTCTGCCCGGGAGAGCCAGGTATGGATGCTGATGACGCCTTGATTGGCCAGGTAGACTAACGACGCAGCGTTGTCAAGCCTTAATTCTTGAATCGCGGAATCGCCTTCTCTTAACGGGACGTGAACCCGGCGTATATATTCCGGGAAATAATCCGGAGCTTCTTTCTGGTAAAATCCTTCGTTTTCAACACCTTCCGGAAACCGCTGCAGACTCACCACCCGTCCGGATGACAGGGGGAGGAAGTAGTCCGCGATCTTTTGGTAGTATTCTATCACCTGCAATTTTGTGATGCGCGCGTCCGGAAACATGACCTTGTCGGGATGGGTAACCTGGATTTTATGGCCCCCGATCGTTATTTCATTTGAAGTTTTGGGGTTGGGCATTGAAGGTTGGTTTACCGGAATTGGATCTCGGTCAGTACAGGCAGATGATCGGATGGCAAGCGCCCGTTCAGATTGTCAGTTAAAATACCATGACGCATGACCACAATCATGTCATTCACAAAAATATGGTCGATGCATCGCGATGAAACCTCATTGGCCAGAAACGCAGGGCTGAATGTCCCGGATGGACCGTATGGTTTTTGTTGCGAAATGGTTTTGGCATCCCACAAGCGCATATAGTTTTTCTCGGTTGTCAATAACCGATAGGGCGGATCTTTTTCCGTGCAATTGAAATCACCTGTGATCACCACAGGTGCGGGGAAAGAACGGACGATAGAATCCACCTTTTCCTGCAGCAAGTACGCGCTTTCCATTCGCGCTTTCACGCCCATATGATCAAAGTGGGTGTTGAAATGATAAAAGCGTTGAGCTGTCTGCCGATCCAGGAAACGGGCCCAGGTCACAATGCGAGGTAAAGCGGCGTCCCAGCTTTTGGAGCCTGCAACGAATGGCGTTTCCGAAAGCCAGAATGTGCCTCCTTGCTCCAGTGTAAATCGATCAGTTCGATACAGGATAGCAGAGAACTCATTGTCAGGCTGGGGCGTTGTGGACCCATCTGTCCGGCTTACACCACACCAGCTATACGATGGCAACGCCTTCTCGATATCATCCAGTTGCATGCGCAAGGCTTCCTGGAGTCCAATGATATCCGCTTCATGAAAGCGGATCAAACCGGTGACCAAATCTTTCCGGTTTTCCCATGTATTGATACCATCGCCGGGATTGGCAAAACGGATATTATAGGTCATGACCTGAAATGATGGTGCCTGCCCGGTTGCGGTCAGCGGAAGAGCAACAATCAGTACGAATAGTAACCTGATATTTATTTAAAAGATGAACATGTTTTGATTTTGAGTAAGGCTATCACGGATTTTGTTTGTTGATTACATCATCTGTTCGAAGGTGGCATTCCGGTTGGTTCCGGATGGCCTGTCTTTATCATTGGCAAGATGAATATCTTGATAAAATAGGGGTTTACAAGTACAGCCGCAAAATTTCCATGGGATGATCCGAAACTTGATTACATTTCTCCCCTAAATGTTCATAGCCATGAAAAAGACCGGATTTTTATTTCTGATGGCGCTTCATTCCATCCTGCTGCCTGCCCAGGATCAGATCAACACCTACATCACGGAAGCCCAGGGCTACCTGGCCAACAAGGAATACAAACAGGCCCAGATGAGCCTGCAGGACGCGGTCAATGAGATCAATAACCTCATTGCGCAACAAATCGCCGACGGATTACCGGATGAGATCAACGGACTGAAATCGGAAGGGGAGGAAGTGAGTGGAGCCGGTGCCATGGGATTCATGGGCGGCGGCATGGGGATCATGAAAAACTATGCCCATCCCAACCAGAACTGGAACACCGCCGAAGTACAGATTATGGGCAACTCCCCGATGATGGCTTCCATCAATATGTTTATCAACAACCCGGGTATGATGGGGGCAGGCTATAAATCTGGCCGTGTCGGAACGTTCCGGACGATCATGAAAACAGAAATGGAGGATTACTATGATGACAACGGGCAAACAAAGAAGATCCGTGTGACTGAGATCCAGATCCCACTGACCCAATCCATGGTCGTCATCAACGCGAGAGGGTTTGCCACAGAAGCAGATGAGGTTGCTTTTGCCACAAAACTTGAGATTGACAAGATTAAAATGCGCCTGGGTGAGTGATTTGGTTACCCAACTGAGGGAATTCCTCTAAAGCCGTAAAAAGGTTTGACACCAGGTCGCCTGTCCTGTCTTGACCTGGATCAAATACGTCCCACCCCGGACATGATGAGCGTCAAGATCGATCAGATAGCCAGGCTGAAGCAATTCAGTGTCGACCCTGTAAATACATGTCCCAAGCATGTTGTATATAACGATGCTGACTTCTGCTTCGATGAAATCCGACGGCACACTCAGCAGCAGTGTTCCCGATGCGGGGTTCGGAGCAATATTGAAAGAAGGCAAAGAAACGGTTGCGGTTGAGGTGATCATACCATCCCATCCGGCCAGGCGTGCCATCAGGACCCAAAGGCCTTTCACGACACGGATACCGCCGGCGGCCACAGACCCTAAATGTCCGCCTTCGGTCTCTGTTGTATAATGTGGGCAAATGGCCGGAACGTCCAGCCCGTCATCCGGATGATTTTCGTCCTTGTACATCACCCCGTCACGGTTATCAAAACAAGGCTCTCCATCCGGTGTATGCGCGAGAATATCAGCCACATCAAACAGGATGATGTCATGGGCTGCCGCGTAGGTCCGCATCTGCTCATTAAAGGATTCTGATTCCTGGGTGCCAATTGCACGGGCGAGAGAGGTCGTCCACCATATCACTTTTTTGTCGGGATGATCCGCACTGAATTGTGCATAGGTGGTGGCTTTGTTGTCATTTCCCTCCGCGCCAAAAAATCCGGTGACCGGATCACTGATCCCCGAACCTTCAGTCACAGCGAGATATGAGAATTGACAACCGAGAACATCGAACGAATCCATTCGTTCTTCAGCATAATCAATAAAGCAGGTCACATCCTCCGAACATCCGGAAGGCCAGAAGGCATAGTGCCAGTTGCTGCGGTCCCAGGAGCCTGGCCACTGGACATCAGATGGGTCTGCATTGTATGCCGGGTCCTGATGTGCAGTCCGTGTGCAAAAATTCGGCGCTTGCTCAAACGGATTGGACAAACAATCGAGGAACGAGTGAATATTGGCCCCGACGGATCTGTCCATAAACAGCAACCGCATATCAGCCGCCGCATCCTTGAATTCAGCGGGTATATGATCAAATAGTGCGACATCATCATGGTCAACGATAACAGACTGACCATTTACAGCTGGATGACCAAACCATCCCGCGAAAAAAAGTAGCCCCGTAATTGCAGTATGGCCCGGTTTCATGGTCAGGACTTCGTCGATCATCAATATTACATTGGATCTTCAATACTTGTCGTCGGGTCATTCGCCACCTCGAGATCAAGACTCTGTTCGGTTGACGCGACAATACTGCACACCGCGGAATCGCCGGTGATGTTCACCACCGTGCGCATCATGTCGAGTGGCCGGTCAATCGCTATGATCAATGCCAACCCGGCCGGATCAAGTCCAACCGATTCGAGTACGATGATCAGCATGATAATTCCTGCCCCGGGGACAGCTGCAGCGCCGATGGAAGCCAGGAGGGCAGTCATTAATATGGTCAGTTGCTGCGTGATCGTGAGATCTATACCAAATGCCTGGGCAATAAAAACAGCGGAGACCGCCTGGTGTATACTCGTGCCATCCATATTGATCGTGGCCCCAAGTGGTAAGACAAAGCTGGATACCTCCTCCGAGACGCCCAGATTTTTTTGCGCGCATTCCATCGTCACCGGCAAAGTCGCTGCGCTGGAGCTGGTGGAAAAGGCGAGGAGTTGAGCGGGAAATATACCCCTCAGGAATCGGATATACTGAACCTTGGCAAATGTCCTGAGCAGGAGCGGATAGATAATAAAAACCATCAGGGCGAGGGCT
>AERA01000907.1_pt1 | contig 22109 bp, 15 predicted proteins | sample 267968 | NCBI WGS metagenome assembly AERA01 (sample SAMN02954363, study PRJNA61401) | activated sludge metagenome | biome: terrestrial; feature: wastewater treatment plant; material: activated biomass; isolation source: activated biomass of an industrial wastewater treatment plant | reverse complement strand
CTCAGCGCTTGTTCGACTGCTATCGGACTTGGAATGGAAGGAGTGGTACCGCCTCCCTGGCTTGAACAGGGGACCTCTAGATCCACAATCTAGCGCTCTAACCAACTGAGCTAAGGCGGCAATCGGCGTGACGTCTCGTCAACGCACATGCCTCGGCGCGCGCGACCGACGGCAAGCCGTGTGTAAAGCCGGAACCGGCGCGCCACGTCAAGTGAAAACCGGCAGATCCCACCAGACGCCAAGCCGGAAGTAACCCTAAGCGGGACGGAGCAAGCCTGCCAGGCATTGCTGGGCTGCTTCAAGACCGGAGCTCCCCGACCATGAGCCTGTTCGAGTCCCAACCGTCAATCGCCGGCTTTCGCGGTTCGCTCCGCTGCTTCGGCCACCATAATGCTCAATTCCTGGGTTTGCCGGTTTACAGCCTCCATATGCGCCTTGGCAAATTCGGCTTGAACCTGAAAGTAATCGTCGAGATTGCGTGCGCGAGCCATGCGCGCTGCAAAATCAAACCCCGCGGCGATGTTCTGCTCAGCAAAGCCCCAGCCCGCTGACTGGATCTCCAAGGCTGAAGCCGCCAACTCGCCTTGCGAGCGCGCCACCTGTTCCCCCGCGTGGTGGGCCATCTTAGAGACCTGCTCACAGAGCTGGCGCGTCTGATTGACATTGTCTTCGGCCATCCGGCGCAGATCCTCTGGGATCTTGTAATCGTCGGATTGATCCATCCCGCCCTCCTCAATGCGCCTTTACCATTAAATATGAAGCGTGATCGTGCACCGCGCAAACCTGCGCAATGTCGGGACCCGCAAAGTTCAGCCGAGTATACTGCTGTTGGCAGGCGCCCGGCATCCAGGGACTTGCAAGTCCATCTGCGACATCCCCAGAAGAAGCGTGCGATAATGTTCATAGACGCCACGAAGATGCGGAGCTAACAGGTTCTTAACACGAGAGGTTCCTTGCTTATGAACGAACGGCGACATGATTCCGGGCAGGCAATGCCGCGGTCGACCGACAGGGTCGACGGCTGGCTTCGCATTGCACGGGGTCCGGCGCTGGTCATCGCTCCGGGCGAGGCAAAACTGATCGCGGCCAACTCCGCTGGGGCTCGGCTTCTGGGCGTTGATGAGAAACTTGCACAGGCTGTTCCACTCGACAGCACGATGCCTGCAATCATGGATTTGCGGCGCGCGATCAACCGCGGTGCGCGGGGGCGAGAACCCGTAACTCCACTCGTGTTCTGGACACCCGATGGAATTGCGCGGCTTCGTTGTCATGTCGAGGTGATCGAAGACGACGGCAATCCGCGGCTCGTCTTCGTTGAAGTTGTAGCGAATACCGAAGCAGCAACGGCCGGCCGCGTCAGCGAACACGTTGCGAGGGCACTGCCAGATGCAGCCGCCGAGGATCCGCCCCGCAACGAGGATGCTCTCGAACCATCAGCAGCAATCAGCAATTTGCCTGATGAAGTTTCGCCAACCCGCATCGATGCATCGCTGATCGATGAGCCACCTCAGGCGCACGTGGCGCGCGAGGCCGCTGTTCCACGCGAGGCTAACGCACCTAGCGATACGGTTGCACCGCGTGAGGCGGCAGCGCCGCCAGCATCAGCGGAGCAACCGGCGACGCTGGACCATGCAAGCACTCCTAAACTCAATCCAACACCAGCACCTTTTGACCGTCGTCATGCGCGGCCCGGTCGGCCGTCTCAGCACAGCTCTGCCACGACAGCAATCAAGCCACCACCGGCGGCTCCACCGGCTCCACCACCGCCGCAGCGCAATGATGAAGACACGCTGAAAGCGATCGCGCGACAGATCCTTGCGGGACGACGCGCTGCATCCAAAAGCACCGATCGTGGTGCGCACAAGGCCGCCGAAGCGCCAAGCAAACCCAATGGAGTGGCAACGCGACAAACGCGCGAGCCGACGCAGCCGGATCGCATGGCAGCTTCGCCAATTTCCCCCGCTACAATTGCCACGCTGCCGACACATGCGCGGCCGGTTCCTGGCCTCACTACCTCCGCCACGGCTGCATCGATGGCCGCGGCAGCGCCAAGCAATCCGAAAGATATTCGACGCTCCGAACCAGGTTCCGCACGCGCGCCTGCGAAATCAAAATCTCAATCGAGCGATGCAGATGCGCAGTCCAAGCGAACACATGATGAAGCTGACCGCAGCGGGAGCGCAAGACCTACACGGGCTCGCCGTGTGGCTCACGAATTAAAGACGCCGCTCAGCGCGATCGTTTCTGCCGCCGAAATCATGAAGGACCAGCGTCTCGGCAGCATCGGCGATGAACGCTACTTGCGCTATGCACAAGACATTTACGAAAGCGCTCGTCATGCGTTGGATGTCATCGAGCGCATGCTCGGACAAGCGCGCAAGGACGTCAAACCCTACAGCGAGCGCGAACTCTCGTTCACCAATCTCGATATCAATGCACTCGCAGCCGGCCTCCTTTCGGGACTGGAAGCGATGGCGCAAGATGCCGGGCTGGTGCTGACAAGCGATCTTGCGCCTCAATTGCCTTTGGTCGTTGCGGACGCGACATCTGTGCGACAAATTGTTCTCAACCTCATTACCAATGCACTGAAGTTTACGCCGCGCGGCGGGCATGTGCTGCTTGTCACTCGAGTCGACGACCATGGCCAACTTACGCTGAGCGTCAGCGATACCGGGCCAGGTTTGAGCGCGGAAGACCTCGCACAAATTACCGCCGATGCGCACGGCTTTCCCACAGATGGATCAGCACTGCACCGCCCCGGCGGCGGACTGGGCATTGGATTGCCGTTGTCACAGCATTTGGCGAGCGCCAATGGGGCGAGCCTCGTAATAGGGAATAGCGATGACGGCGGCGCGCTGGCGACGCTGGCGTTCCCCTCGAACCGCCAAGTGCCGATCTAGATGTGAAGCCTCAACAGCGAGCCAAGCACACCGTCGCACGATGGTGATTGCCAAGTTTAGAATCAATCCAGTTTTGCTGGTGCTCAGTCTTAATCCTACACATCATCGTGCCGGTTTAATTCTCTCCCGGTCTGTGAATTGAAGTTGCTTCCATCTCAAGCGATGAAGCACTAGTGTGCCGCGGCTTGGGCACATACATGGTCCTCATGTTTCTTATGTAAGCTCTCGAATTCGTTACGCAGCTAAGGGAAGACGTCACGCATGTCCTGCGCCGAGCGCGGCGAGACCGCCTACACATTGAATTACGTAACTGAGAATTGCGTAACTTACCGTGGTTTCGTTAAACACGTGCACGCTACGGATACCGCGACCGAACTCCAACGTGCTTCCAGGGATGGCGGTAAGTGGTCTGCCGAAACGATGGATAACATCCGCAAGACATATTCGGCTGTAACCATGCTTGTGCTGCGCGCCATGCGTCCGTCCGACGACATCAGTGTTTTTACCAACGCCGCAACGCTGCCATCCCAATGAGCGCAAGCCCAAGCCATAACCCGATCAATGAGACCAGACCGGGCATCTCTCCAGCCCGATGGATCGAACGCATTAGAACGTGGTTTGCACAGCGTCCGCAGAGCATCACGTGGCTCATTGCAATTTCGGCGATCCTGCTCCTCATGGCGCTACCGGTCGCAACGACGCTTTGGCTCGCGTTCTCTCCGAAAGAAAATATCTGGCCGCATCTATTGCGGACGGTGCTCCCACCGTCGTTGATGCAGACGCTGATCCTGATGGCGGGAGCGGGCTTCCTCACACTCGTAACCGGCACAGCGGCGGCTTGGCTCATCACCATGTATCGCTTCCCCGGTCGCGGACTTGCCGACCGGCTGCTTGTCATTCCTCTGGCGATGCCGACCTATATCGTTGCCTACTGCTACGTCGAACTGCTCGACTATTCGGGACCTGTCCAGAGCGGGCTTCGCGCGCTGTTCGGCTGGCAAAGTGCGCGCGATTATTGGTTTCCCGAGATCCGATCGCTGTATGGCGCCATATTCGTCATGGCATCCGTGCTGTACCCCTACGTGTATCTCACGGCGCGCGCGAGTTTCGTGCAGCAATCCGTTTGCGCGCTTGAAGTGGCGCGCACACTCGGGCGCACCCCGCTTGCAACGTTATGGGCCGTCGCGCTGCCGCTTGCGCGTCCAGCACTTGCCGCCGGGCTTTCTCTGGTGCTCATGGAATGCCTCAACGATCTTGGAGCGGTTCAATATCTCGGCGTGCAAACGCTGTCGCAGAGCATCTATTCAACGTGGCTCCAGCGCTCGAATCTGGGGGGAGCTGCGCAGATCGCAACCGTCATGCTCTTATTGATTGTCGCCATGTTTTCTGCCGAGCGTTGGGCGCGCGGCGGCGCGAAGATCCACAATACAACGGGGCGATACCGCTCAATTCCGTTTCAAGATCTGACCGGCTGGCGCGGCATCATGGCAGGCGCTCTCGTTACGCTGCCTTTCATCATCGGATTCCTGCTGCCGTTCTTGCAGTTGATACGCAATGCCCTTGTTTATTCTGACGCTGGGCTTGAGCGCGGCTTCTTTTCGGCTGCTTCCAATTCGCTCATCCTTTCCGCTGTCAGCGCCCTCGTCGCCGTTGCTCTGGCGTTGGTGATCGGGTATGCGCGGCGTATTGATCCCAACCCATTCACTGATTTTGTCGCTCGCGCATCCGGACTCGGTTACGCAATACCCGGAACAGTTCTTGCGCTCGGCCTGCTCATTCCGCTCGCCGCAATGGATAACGCGGTGGACTCATTCTTCCGTACGACCTTCGGAATATCGACAGGGCTTCTTATCTCGGGCTCCATGTTTGCTCTGGTTCTCGCTTATGCCGTGCGCTTCCTCGCCGTTGCGCTCGGTTCAATCGAGGCGGGCTTGGAGCGAATTTCTCCCAACCTCGATGCTGCTGCACGCGCACTTGGCGAGACATCGTTTTCCGCATTGCGCCGCGTTCATCTTCCACTGCTATTGCCGGCACTAGGTGCAGCAGGACTGCTTGTTTTTGTCGATAGCATGAAGGAGCTGCCAGCTACGTTGCTGCTGCGGCCTTTCAACTTCGAGACGCTTGCGACGCACGTCTACTCATTTGCCGCGCTGGAACAGTTCGAAGAAGCCGCACTTGGCGCATTGGCAATCGTGATCTCAGGTCTCGTGCCAGTTCTACTGCTTCATAAAGCGGTTGCTGGTGGTCGCGCGGGGTCACGAGGCGGCAAAAGCGAGAAGGTTGACTGACGTCAGCAGATCGGTTGACCACCAACAATGCCGACGTGAACCGTGTCGTCTATTGTGCGAACAGCCTGCGCGGACTTGCTACCGCTGCGTGAACTTTAGCGCAGTGCACGTGTTGCTCTTATTTTCGCGCACGGCATGCGTATCGAGCGGCAGCGACGTTCTAGCGTAAATTGCATTTGGCGGATCAGTGCCGGCGCTCGTCGTTTCGCTGGCCTTTCTAATCTTTGTGCTGAAAATGATTCCTGCTCACCGTTGGCGCGCATTCAGCTCGGTCCAAATCAATTGAGCGATTGGTGCATTCTCACGACCTAGCCGCAGTCGGGTTGTACCAAAGCACAAGACGACTTACTTCAGTTAGACAATCACTATGTTTGGCGTCACTTTGGAACTCATTATCGTGCTCTGCATTCGCTAGCTTCAAGCGTTGCAACCCGTCGATGCGACGTTGAATCGACCCGCTGAATCGAAGTGCGAACATTGTATGTGAGGTGGGAGGCTCCCGGTCGATGGAGCTCCCGACGCGTCGCCTGTTCTGACCGAAAAATTGCCACGATAAGCACCGTAAAGAAGTGAGGCGTGGAACACTCCGTTGGGTTGGGTCATTGCCGCTTGCCAGCATCCGGACCCACCACTATGAAGGGTGACATGCAATAGGTCACACGTTGCCTCGCCCGGTGCGCTCCGGGCACTAGCTCTACTTTAGGTAGAGCGGCGCCCGTTACGATGTATTCGGCTTGTTACCTTGAAGGCTCATGACCCGCAAAGCCCAAAAGAAGAGTCCTCGCAAATTCACCGCCGTCGCTGCGGCGGTCGTTGCGAGTGTTGGGCTTGCGTCATCGTATTTCTTTCACCATCACACGCTCAACGACTTGTCGCTTGGCTCGATCTCCGTCGTCGCGGCGACGAGCGATAGTCTTACGCTGACGTCGCCACTGGCATTGCCTTTGATGCCGAATGTCATGATCGAGTCGGGCCGCCTTTCTGTCACGGGACCGAACCCAAAGCGCAAGCTCACAGGTTCGGAGACCATGGCGTTGCTGGCTGCGGGCAAAGCCAAGCTGGTTCTTGACGATGCGGTGCTCTCGCTCGTGCCGATGCAATCGGCTGGAGTGGGCGGGGAAAAAAACACAGCATCAATCGCTCCGGTCCTCGCCGCGCTTATCAAGATCTCGTTCTCACAATTGCAGCTGCGCAACGCCATTGTGCAATTGGGGCGTGACGAGGATGAACAATCGTTTCTGTCTGACGTATCCTTGGAGGCCACGAAGCTCGACTCAAAACAGGTGAAGGCCACCGGCACATTTGACTTCCGCGGCGAGCGAGTCGCCTTCGATATCGTTATGGGGATTGAAGCAGAGCTTCAGAACAAGGCAAGCGACGGGGCCGGTTCCATTGGCCGGGCCTTTGACATCAAGCTGACAAGCGATTTGATAGCGATAAAAGCGGCTGGCACGCTTTCGGCCGGTGATCAGCCGCAATTGTCTTCGAAGTCATCGACACTCACCGTACCCGACCTGCGCAAACTGGCGCGTTGGATCGGATTGGAGCTTGGTTCAGGTGGTGGTCTGGGTAAGTTTGAAGCACGCGGTCCGCTCGAGTTCTCTCCCAGCGCAATCGCATTTTCCGACGCTACCTTTCGACTCGACGGCAGCGAAGCAACCGGCGCCTTAAATTTCAAATGGGGTGGCCCCAATCGCCCGGCGATCGACGGCACCCTTGCCTTCAACTCCTTTGACGTTGCACCCTTCATCGCGCCATCTGAGGCCGCTCGTAAAAACGCTTCGCTACCTACCAAGATCTCGGATTATTTTTCGCTGTCGCCGACCCAATCATCAGCTCTGCAACTTGCTGAACAGATCGATGCTGATCTGCGCATATCGGCCGCAAATGTATCGGCAGGCACAATTCGTTTTGGTCGCGGTGCCGCATCGTTATCGCTCAAGGACGGCGTGCTGCTTGCCGATCTTGCTGAACTGGAGATGGCGAAAGGTGCTCGGTGTGGTGGTCAATTCGGTTTGCAGTTGGTCGCAGGTATTCCGATCTATTCACTGCGGGGCAAAGTTGAATCGATTGACCTCGCCGTGCTGAGCAATGCGCTGTGGTCCTATAATGTGCTTTCTGGCGCCGGCGATGTTACAGTCGACCTCAAGGCGAATGGTCGAGAAGCCGAACAAATGATCGCCACCATGAACGGGAAGGCCGGCGTGCGCCAACCCGGCAATGGTCAGATCGGGCTCGACTTGAGGACGCTGGCTGCCACAGCGCGCGCTCAAGCCCAAAATGGCTGGGGCGGCGCTACTCGTGGTCAAACCGCAATTCAGGGATTGCAAGCAGATTTCACGATGGTCAATGGACGCCTCATTGCAGAGCAAGTGAGCGCGCGGGCTGGTGACGCGATCTTGAGCGCTCAAGGCAGCGTCAACTTCGGCAGCAAAAGCGGAGACATGCAGATCTGGATCACGCACCCGAAATCGAGTGACGCACAATCAGAGTCTGATCCAAACTCAGTGAAGCCGAATTCTGCATCAGGTGCCAATTCGGCGGCAGGCAGCGAAACATCCGCAGCCCAGAAGACTGGACAATCTCCCGGTGGGAGTTTGCAAATTCACGGGCCCCTTGATACGCCGGAAATTCAATTCATTCCGCTTGGTCCCGCGCCAACCGGCAACGCAGATGATCCGCATCACAAACCCCGTGCCCCAGCGACATCCGCTGAAAAAGGCTGATCGGCTCTAGATTGTTATTTGACGCGCTTTCTTCACGCAAAGCGGCATCAACCTCGCTTGGAGGCGCTCCAGACAATCCGATCGCGCAATGGTCGACTGAAATTTTGTCCACGACTTTTCCAATCCGGCCTTCTACACGCCCTAACCAAAGTTTATAGGTCGTGTAATGAAAGCTCGCGCGCGACGATCCCAAGCGATCGGGCTTGTGTTCGACCGCTTCGTCATCGCAAGCGACGCAGAAAGTCGCTGCAACAATCTTCATTCGACAACGACGCTGGAGACAGTGCCCCATGTTCGCCCAACGATCGATTCTCATTCTGGCTTTCGTACTGACTGGTACGGTCATGGCCGCCGCGCAGTCAGCAGAGCCGGGGCAGAACACGCAAAGCGCTGAACCACAATCCCAAACTGAACCGATCGACCGATCGACCGTGCAATCTCCAAATGTCGGCGCCGATCAAAGCAGCGAACCGGGCGCTCCCAGCGGCGAAGCTGCAGCGCAGCCTGCACAAGTTGACCCTTCTATCGCCACTGAGGCATTGAAGCAGGCTGAGGGACAGGCCGAACCGAAGACCGATCTTCACGGCGTGGACAACAAGGCAGACGTAGCGCCGCCTGAAAACGCACCAGAGGCCGCGCGCACTGAAACCGCACCGGAGGCTGTGCGCACTGAAGCTGACGGCGCAGTTCCCGCTACGGGTGACGCCGCTGGCGATACCAGCAGCGGAGAAAAAGAACCAACAAATGCCGCTGCACCGGCGAGCGAACCAGCAACCGAGGCAGCAACCCAGTCTGACGCGAATGGCACCACACAGGGCGCACCGGACGCACAACAAACACCGGACGGATCGAGCCCAAACGATGCCGCTACTGCTTCACCTGTAACGCCTGAAGCAACGAGTGAACCACACACTGCTGGCGATACTCCCTTACCTGCCGCCGCTTCACCCACCGAGGCGGTTAAAGAAGCTGCTCCTGCGATTGCCACGGAAACGCGAGACGCGGCGCAAACGCCAGCGCCCGCTCAACAGCCAACGCTTGAAGTCGCGACCGGTGGCGGAGCATTCGCGCAGGCCTACAAGCAGGTCGTTCTGGAACCGTTTGCCGCTAAGACCGGCATAGTCGTTAGCGATGCGACTGAGGACGGGCGCACAGGAGATCTCTTGCTGTTGGACGGCGCCGAGCTCGCGCGCGGATGTGCGTCTGGCGATCTCATTACACTTGAACTGTCGACTTTGAACCCGGCTGCTTCAACATCTGAGTTATCGGACGATTATCTCGACGGCGCAGTGAAGCCATGTGGCATCGCCGCTTTGGCTTGGTCAAACTTGTTCGTTTATAACCCTGATAAATTTGAGAAGCGCACGCCGCGCACCATTGCGGACGTTTTTGACACGCGCCGTTTTCCAGGCAAGCGTGCACTTCCACAAGATGGCCGCGGACTGGTGGAGGCCTTGCTGGTTGCCGATGGAATCGCGCCAAACGATGTATATAGCGTTCTTGAAACGAGCGACGGCATCACGCGAGTCCTGAAGCGACTGAAGTCGCTTGGTGCAAACATCGACTGGTATGAGAACCTGCCTGATGCCATAGCGTTGGTACGAGACGGCAAGGCGACCTTTGCGTTCACGTCGAGCGGGCACGCGTTTATCGAGCAGGCGCGCAGTGGTCCACTGGGATTTATCTGGGATGGTCAAGTCTTGCATCCATCCTACTTCGCAATTCCGAAGTCGGCCTCCGATGCGGCTGGCGCTAAAGAACTCGTTGCATTTGCTTCGCGACCCGAACAGCTCGCCGGCCTCGTTCGACAAATTCCTTATGGCCCCATGCGGCGCTCGGCCATTGCGGGTGCTGTGGGTGTGCGGCATGCCGTGACTGGGCAAGAAGTCGGGCCATATTTGCCGACTGCTCCGGAGAACCTGCGCACCGCCGTGCGGTTCGATCCTGTATGGTGGAACGCTAATTCCGATCGTATCGGAGCCGCGATGCGGATAGCACGACAAGGCCCTCCGCTGCCGGCGCGGCCGTAATTGAGTTCGCCCAGCGCATGTCCCAAGCTGGATTGAATTCTCTATGCGAGCATGGAGCGCTCACTCAATTCAGGTTATGGTTGGGGGTGTTGGAAGTTGCTGCGCTTTACCACGTACGCCGCGGACCTGTATCGATGTGGTAGAAGCCCAACGGATAACGTTTCAATCCGCCGACGTCCTCCCGCGCTTCGAGATACTCAATCAGGCCTTCGCGCTGAGGTCTCATGATGCGGAAGTCGATCGCCTGGCAGCGCAGGTGAAATGAGCGCGGTGCGCCACCGACGCGACGATTGCGCGTTGGGTCGCGGAACGTCGAGAGGATTTGGACGTCGCCGAACCTTTCCGCAACGTCATAGATAACGTTCATCAGTTCCGTCGGCAGACAGCGGTCGGGCGTGTCATCCTGGAAGTGAACCTTCTCGATGATGTCGCGGCGTATTGGCTTTCCAATTATAGTAGCTGGCGACATCGAAATCTTGCGTGGCGTGGCATCAATCACTTCGCCGCGGTCGCGTGTCACGACATGCCCGAGGCTGCGCGCTGCGCCGGCGAATACTACCCGTGTCGGCTGGGGAAGATCGGAATTTGCTGTATCTACGCGCCGAGATGATAGCGTCAGACCTTCGCTGTTGGTGCGGCCGTAGATGCGTGTTGGCGCGAAGGTTGATACGCGCAAACCCAGATCAGCTGCAGCGGATGTCTTTTGAATGATCGTGTGTGCCGGAACCTGGTTTGCGATCTTGGGTAGTCCCGCATCATCGGGTAGCTCGGCCAGTGTAACGTCGGTCAACCGATCGCCGCGACGCGCGCTCGGATCGGCGCCGGTGTCCGTCATGCCGCGCAAATCCACCCGCTGAGCAGCCGTGTCCAACTTGATGCTGTTCATTGGCGGTACTATCGCGGCTTGCGCGACACCGGTCGACTTTCCAGAGAAGTTGCCTTGTGCGACCACGAACCCTTGGAGGGCGATAGAACTCGCGGCAAAGACAGCGATGCCAATGATGGTGGAGCGCTCGATAGATTTGGGATCCAAGCGTGCCACGGCCGAGAGCACAGCGATTCCCTGCCTGCGCACTGCGCGTCTCACGGAGTATTGGATTATTTGAGCGGACGCTTGTCGCACGTTGCCATGAACCTTGCCGAAGACGAGTGAAAGGGCAGCGGTTGGGACGCAGGAACGAGGACCGAATTACATTGTCTGGCAAAGAGGTTAATCCGCCGTTAAGTGAGACACCAAACTGCAACACCGCTGTTCAGCACTGATCTTCATCAGACGATGGCGTCACATCGCGCTCACGCTTCATCGCAGCATAGACGCTATATAATCCATTGTTTTATGATGTTTTTTACAGCGATCCGCCACGCACTTGGGCTCGGCGAGTTGTAATGCTCGAAGCCGAATGGCCGGGGCATTGCGCATTGTGCAAGATGCATCGGGGATGATGGTTGTATCATCCTACGATCACATCACAGATGATGTGCGATCCTCTCCCGCGCCACATCAAGATGCTCTGGCGCAATGGCGAGAGCGGCCTTAGTTCGCCGCCATAAGATGTCGTCGGGCGTGCGTGCCCATTCGTGGTCGCGCAAATAGATAATCTCGCGCAAACTCAATCCGCCACCGACATCCTCTCCCAGATCCGCTTGAGTTCGAGCGTCTCCTAAAACATCGCCTGCGCATGTTCCATAACGCCGCAGCAATGACAGCAACACCGCGGCGGGAAGCTGCGGATAGTTGGCGATGAACACTTGGGCATAGGCGTCGAAATCCGCACCGGGTATATCGCCACCGGGCAAGGTTGCATGAGCGGTCCAAGGTTGGCCGAGCGGCTTTGCTGAATATGGCGCGATGAGTTGCATCGCCGCTTCCGCAAGCCGTCGATAGGTCGTTATCTTGCCGCCGACGACCGTCAGCAGTGGTGGCGCATGAGCGCTCGCATCCAACGCCAACTTGTAGTCGCGCGTAACGGCGGAGGGATTTGTACTTTCATCATCGTAGAGTGGACGAACCCCAGCGTATCGCCACACAATGTCAGAGGAATTAAGCGGCTCGGCTAGAAAGCCGTTTGCCACGTTCAGCAGGTAGATTTCTTCGTCGGCCGAAATGGCGACGTTTGCGGGGTCGCCTTGATAGGGAACGTCGGTCGTACCAATGAGTGTGAACCGATCGGCAAACGGTAGCAGGAATACGACGCGACGGTCGGGCGCTTGCAGCAAGTATGCGGTATCTGCGCCGGGGATGCGTGGCACGACGATGTGGCTACCCTTTACGAGCCTGACGGGAACCGCCAATTGGTCGTTGCCCCTGCGGATCGCGGTGCGGGCAAGCGCGCCAGCCCAGGGTCCTGCGGCGTTGACGAGGATTCGGGCGCGCACTTCGCAGTTTGTTGCGGAAGGTGCGGCTGCGTTGTTTGCGGCCAGGGATAATCGCCACATGCCGCTTTCCGCGATCGCGTGCCGCAGCTCGGTGCGCGTGCGGATTTCTGCTCCGCGTGAAGCAGCCTGCCTCGCCACCAGCGCGACGAGCCGGGCATCATCCACCGAGCAATCCCAGTATGAAAATCCGCTTGAAAAACGCGATGCGAGCGGACGTGCGCCAGGGTCACGCGCCATGTCGAGACTGCTCGACGATGGAATGCGACGGCGTTTGGCCAAGTGATCATATAAGAAGAGGCCAGCGCGGATGAGCGGGCGGCCCGCATTCCGGGAACATGCGGAACAATGAAGCGTAACGGCTGGACTATGTGCGGCGCGTTGGCCAACAGGATTTCGCGCTCTTCAAGCGATTCCTTGACGAGACGGAAGGCGTACTGCTCCAAGTAACGCAACCCGCCATGGATCAGCTTCGAGCTTGCCGATGAAGTTCCACTTGCCAGATCGTTCTGCTCGACGAGCAGCACTTTGAGGCCGCGGCCAGCCGCATCCGCAGCTATGCCACAGCCGTTGATGCCGCCACCCACGACGGCTAGATCATATTCCGTTGTCGTGCCCCGGGAATCACCCATGGGTTGGCATCATACACCGGGCGCCAAGCCGCGCATGCGGCTCATGAGCGAGACGGCGTCTGCGCCAGGACGTGGCGTCACCAACGACACCACGGTCAGCACAACCAGACCCGCCGCAGCGCCAAGGACTCCGGAGGCTGTATCGCGCAAACCCCACCAGTTAGCCACGGCCCGCGCTGCCTCGAGGTAAGCTTCGCGTGCGGCCTGCTGCTCATCGGGAGCGGATGCTGCAGTCAATGCTTCGCGAGCTGCGTCGTATTCGGCAATTGCGCCATAGCCGGCAGTGGAGAGCGAACTCCACAGTTCATAGAACGAAGGCGCGAAATAGCGGGTGGCTACGATGTAGTAGAGCGTCAATCCAGCACCCGCGAGCATACCCATGATGATACCTGCGGCAGTTGCACGAAGGGACCAAACACCTGCAAGGAGGGCTGGAGCTAGTCCGGCGGCGGCTATGGCAAGGCCCCATGCCAACAGCGTCATCACGTCGGCAATATGCACCAACACCAGGAACGCCGCGCCAGCGGCGGCAAGGATCGCCAGTACGATACTCCCGAGAGACGCTGACTTGTCATTATCGCTGCGATCTTTGGTGCGTCCCGCAGCTGCACCCATTGTTCGACCGAGCCAAGCAGATGCCAGCAGGGATGTTAGAGCGACGGCACCGGCGAGCAGCAGCGTTGCATAGTCCGGCAATCCGACAAGCAGGGGAGCGGTAAAAAGCGCCTGATCGCGCCCAATAACGACATCATCGAGCCGCAGCGTCGTGACGGGATCAGGCAGCGCATTACATGCGGCGGCGGCGGCGACCTGCGAGGCTGCTTTCACACCGCAGACATCAACGAGACCCAGCGCACCCAGTTGCAGCAGCCGATCTGGCAGGGCGTCGGTACTTTGGCCAACGAAGGATTGAACTGCCAGTCTTGTGCCGGCGGCGAGCGGCGGAAGCGACACGGCCGCAAGAAGGATCAATAGCATCGCCAGCGCCGGCATCAGCCTTGCTCCTTCATCCGACCGCGCTGCGATCGGCCGCTGCAAAACGTTTGGCATCGCCGCCATTCCCAGCGCCAGCGAGAGCGTCATCAGCGTGGCGCTCATCGGGGTTGCGGTCGTGAACGGGCGTCTGAAAACCTTGAGCGTGACGGGATCGGCCAGCTCTTTTTCCAACAATTGAAACTCGCCGATGCTGATAAGTTTCATAACCGATCCGAACGTGAAGTGTCCCGGCACAAAGCCGGAAGCCGCGATCACAACCGGCACTGTGAGTGCCGCAAAAATCAATAGGTAAGCGATTGCTTGCCAAGCGGTGAGGCTCGAACTACCGGCGCGAACTGCCGCCCAAAGAAACACCGCGGTGCCGACCAAGATGCTCATTTCCGACGCATTGGGCACGTCGGGCAGAAGCACCGCCAGCGCAAGCTTGAAGGCTTGAACATTGGCTGCAAGCACGAGCGTCATTGCCAACGCTGCAATGAGCAGAGCCAAGAAACCGGCCAGTGTTCCAAAGCGGACACGAATGAAGTCAACGACGCCCTTTGACCGCGCGCGATGCACATTCGGCGCGATCAATGTTGCAGCCAGAACGAGGCCACCAAACAGCCCAATGAGCCAGGAGAGGCCGTCATGTCCAAAGGTGTAAAGAGCACCGGCGAGCGTGACCAAAGTGGCGCCCGATAGCCAATCTCCCGCCATTGCGAGTGCACCTGTGGTGCCGACCAGACCTCCCTTGCGCGGGCGTCCGACAGATCTGGTCGTAGAAATGGTTGTATCACCGCTGGCTTCTGCGGCACTCAGGTCCTGAGATCTGTCGATGCGTCGTTGGCCCTGTGCGTACAAAAACGCGATCAGCACGAGCCCGATCAAGATGCCCTGCGCACCCGCATAGTAGCTAAGCGGAATGCCCATGATCGAGATCGCCTCGAGCGGCTGGGCGGTGAGCTGCACGCCCAGCGCCAGAATGCACCAGGCGAATATGCTCAACAGCGCTGCACGCCGCGTCCGTTGCCAATAGCCGCGCGCTGCTTTTGCCATGTTATCTCCCGCCCCCACCCGCAGTCTTTTTGCGCTTTCGATGCCTTGCGTAAGATGCAGCTAGAGCAGGTCAAAGTTAGATTGAATCACGTCTGACCAACGTGGCCTGCTCTAATCCGTTGTTGGAGAGACCGATTCACGCCTTCGGTGGAAGCAATGTTGCTTCGATCTCAGCCGATCGGGCTCTAGATCGTGTTCATGTTCACTAGAATCATGAGCACGATCTAGGCTTTTGTTTTGAGCGTTTTTTTCACGCTGAACCGCTGCGCACTTCAGCTAAACACGCTCTAGCTACCCATCACAGCGGGATGTGGCAGCCCGATGCAAGTCTCACGCGTTACCCTCCCCCATTTCCGAAAGTGCGGCGACTGCGCCATTGACCATGTAGCGTACATCGCTTTGCAGCGTCACGAGCCGGTAGCCCTGCGATAGGCGTTCGCGCGCCGTTTTGGGTCCGTCAGTGTGGATGGCCGGAATCAAACCTGCTGCGGCGGTGCGCTCTGCGATACTCGCGATTGCCGCCACCACGCTGGCGTCACTGGGCCGCATACTCGGATCGACGCCAAAGGAAAGCGATAGGTCTCCAGGCCCGACATAGATGCCGTCCAACCCTTCAACACCCAGAATTTCATTTATATTTTCAAAGCCTTCTCTGGTCTCGATCATGGCCAGAAGGAGGACTTCGCGGTTGGCAGTGCGCCAGTAATCGGCGCCCGCATACTGGACGGCCCGGTTTGGTCCGAACGAGCGATATCCCAGCGGCGGATAACGGCAGGCGCCGACAAACGAGCGCGCGTCCTCGGCGGTATTCACCATCGGACAAATGATTCCCATTGCACCGGCGTCGAGTAACCTCATCAGCAGGGCGGGATCGTTCCAGGGAACGCGCACTATCGGCATCGCTTGAGTGGTTGAAATCGCCTGGAGCATTGCAAAGGCTGTAGCGTAGTCCGCCGCGCCGTGTTGCAGATCAATGGTGACGCTGTCGAAACCCAAATGCGCAATGACCTCGGCAACATAACTGCTTGGAATAGAACACCACGCATTGATGGCCCGCCCACCGGACACCAGGGAGTGCTTTACAGTGTTCACTCGTGTCATAGATCGCACCCGGCTCTGTGCCTTCAGATCGCCATCGGCCTTCTCTCAAAAAGCGCAGGGGCGACGCTGCAGCATCGCCCCTTGCTCGTCTCCCTAGACTCGGGACCGTTATGATTTTTTTCCCTCAGCGCGGCCCTGCGCTACGGGTGAGCGCACAATGTTAAAGGTGCGACACAGTGTCAAGTAAAGAGAATGCTTGACGTATTCCGCTTCATGTACCCCACCCTTGGCATCGGTGATTCACGCGCTGCCACTACGATCCGAGCGCGCAAAGCGAACAGGTATTCGTTATGAACTCCTTCGTTCTCGCGATCGACCAGGGAACCACCTCAAGTCGAGCACTTGTTTTCGATCGCGATCTCACCGTGCGCGGCCTGGGGCAGTTGGAGTTCACGCAGCATTTTCCCGCATCAGGGCACGTCGAGCACGATCCGGAGGAAATCTGGAACACGACGTTGGCGAGCGCTCGTACGGCTATCGCCCAGGCCCAAGCGGAACCACATGACGTCGTGGCCCTGGGTATCACAAATCAACGCGAAACGACGGTGCTTTGGGATCGGCGTACAGGCAAAGCCATTCATCGCGCGATCGTTTGGCAGGACCGGCGAACGGCTCACGCCTGCCGAGAGCTCGCGACCGCAGGTCTCGAACCTCAATTGACGGCCAAGACCGGGCTGCGGCTGGACCCGTATTTTTCCGCCACCAAGATCGCTTGGCTGCTCGACCACATCGATGGCGCGCGAGCGGCGGCCGAGGCCGGGCATATTGCCTTCGGCACAATCGACAGCTGGCTGCTCTACAAGCTGACCGGTGGTCGCGTGCACGCGACCGACACGACAAATGCAAGCCGCACCGCACTGTTCGACATCCATCGAGGATGCTGGGATCGAGACTTATGCGAATTGTTCGGCGTACCCATGAGCCTATTGCCGGAGGTTCGATCCTGTAACGCCAGATTCGGCGATTGCGACCCAGCGCTGCTCGGAGCAGGCATTCCGATCTTGGGCATTGCGGGTGATCAACACGCTGCAACCATCGGACAGGCTTGTTTTTCGCCCGGAATGATGAAGGCGACTTATGGCACCGGCTGCTTCGCCCTTCTTAATACCGGCTCCGGCGCGGTCATGTCGCGGAACCGATTACTGACGACAATTGCCTACGATCTCGACGGTCAGCGCACCTATGCACTTGAAGGGGCAATCTTTGTTGCTGGCGCGGCTGTGCAGTGGCTTCGTGATGGGCTCGGCGTCATAAAACAATCCGCTGAGACGGTTGCTCTAGCGGCAAGGGCCGATCCGAACCAAGAGGTCATCGTCGTACCGGCATTCGTTGGGTTTGGTGCGCCTTATTGGGAGCCAGAGGCCCGTGGTGCGGTTTTCGGTATCAGCCGCAATACGGGTCCGGCTGAGCTTGCGCGGGCAGTGCTCGAAGCGAATGCCTTCCAAACACGCGATCTTCTGGAAGCAATGCACGGCGACTGGGCCCAATCCAGCGAGACGATCCTTAGGGTGGACGGCGGCATGGTCGCCAACGACTTTATGTTGCAGCTGTTGGCGAATGCGCTCGATGCTCCAGTCGAGCGGCCGCGGGTTCTGGAAACGACGGCGATGGGTGCAGCTTGGCTTGCTGGATCACATGTTGGAATTATGCCGGGCCGTGACGAGTTCGCGGCGATGTGGCAAGCAGACCGGCGCTTCGTCCCACAGTGCAATACTCAACTGCGGGCCGACGCCTATCAACGCTGGAAGCGCGCCGTCTCCGCAGTTATCGGCTATGCCAGGAACAATTTATCCACATAAGCTCATCGCGGCGACGGCTCCATTCAGTGCTTATGCTCATGTCCGGTATGGTTGCTCGGCTCGTGTCCAGGCTGGTGATCCATGCCGTGCGGACCTTTGGCACCAATTGGTTCAACCGTGGCTTCGGCTTTGATCTCACCGGCCTTCTCAAACACGAGTGTCAGCCCTATCAAATCGCCCTCCTGAAGCGGTTTGGCGAGATCCATCAACATGAGATGATGGCCAGCGGGCGAAAACACGACAGACGTTCCAGGCTCGATCGCGAGCGACCCCAATTCGCGCATCTTGACGACATCTCCATTCATTTCGTGGGTATGAATTTCGACGCGGCCTGCGACGCCTTCGGCGCGTGCGCCGATCAGTTTGTCTCCTGATTCTTTTGTGGCCTTGATCTCCAGGTAAGCCGCGCCAACGCGCGCTCCCGGCGGTGTAGCGCGCGCCCAGGGATGGGCAACCGTTATCGATCCACTGGAGGATTCATGCGCCAAGATTTGCTGTTGCCCAAAGAGCCCTAAAAGCCCAACGAGAGCGAGAGCCGCTGCCGAAACGACCGAGTGACGCAAGGACAGGATCGTCCAAGAGTTAGCGCGCATTTGAGTTCGACCTTCTGTTCTTGTCTGTTCTCGTGGGAGCACGTGATGGCGTTAAGGCGCCAGTATTCAAGGGTTGGAATTGCGCTTGAATGTTGCCGAAAACCATATCGGATTACGATATCTTATGACGTCGGTTGGCGGCATTCCTCATCGGGGGGAAGGGGATCGCATTGATCGTCACGGACACACGTTGCAAGCGCCTGCAGGAGATCGTCGGTTTCAATGCCATCGACCTTGCCCGTGAACAGACCATGTGCCTCCAGCCCGCACTGATAGAGTTTAACGAGCTTCTCCCCACCAAAGCGCATGGCGAGGATGTAGTCTTGCAAGGCGTTTCGCGGGCGCCCTTCCGCCTGATGCAAGTGAGCGCGCGTATCGAACGCATGCGCACTCCACGGCGCGATCTTCAGCGCCTTTTCGACATCCTTCATCGCCTCTGAAAATCGCTTCATTTTGAAGAGCGACCAAGCGCGATTGTTGAGTGCAACGTCGAAATCGGGCCGCAGACTGATCGCCTTATCGTAGTCGTTCAACGCCTCGGTATATTGGCCCTGCAGAGAATAAGCGAGCGCGCGCATGGCGTAGGCCAAGCTGCGTTCCGCCGTCGAAAGCTTGGCGCCGCCTTCAAGCAGCGCAGTGCAGCCGGGGATCCGGCGCTGGCTGTGCTCGCTGAAGCAGTCGCTGGCGACGTCATTGGTTGTCGAATCAGCGCGCGCAGATGGAGGTGTGAGCGCGAGAGCCGCCGATAGAGCGAAGGCCAGCATTGCCGCGCTGCCAACGTGTCTAAACCACCTTACAGTCGTTTGCTCTGCGCCACGCATCTGCCGATCCATATTGCCCGTCGTAACGCCACTGCCCGGATATATGCCATTGATGGCGAGCAGGGTAATCCCAAACATTTACCCTAGCACGGCAGGCGAGGGGAATTGCGGCTTTGGGTTGCCTGAACTGCCGTGAACCGTATAGGCCCGAATTTCCGGACATTTAACCCATTATCCGGGCTCTTGTGCTATGGGATTTGCGGCCTTCGCTCGCCCTATGGAGGCAGGCATTGGCGACCTTTCGGCTTCTAGCTCGTGACCACAAAATCGTGACCCAGAAACGCATCGTCCTTATCATCGGTGGCGGCATTGCCGCCTACAAATGCCTGGACCTGATCCGGCGGCTAAAGGAGCGCGGCGTCGCGGTCCGGGTCGTCCTGACGCGGGCCGGCGAACAATTCGTGACACCGCTTTCCGTCGGGGCACTCTCGAACGAGCCGGTCTTCACAAATCTCTTCGACCTTAATGCGGAGCGCGAGATTGGTCATATCCGTTTGTCGCGGGATGCCGACCTCATCGTCGTTGCACCAGCGACCGCCGATCTCATCGCAAAGATGGCGGGCGGGCACGCCGATGACCTTGCATCGACCGTTCTGATGGCGACCGATAAGCCGGTGATTGTTGCCCCGGCCATGAACCCGCGCATGTGGCTCCATCCCGCCACGCAACGCAACATCGCACAGCTGAAGGTCGATGGTGTAACGGTTATCGAACCCGCAGTCGGTGAAATGGCAGAGCGTGGTGAGGCAGGGCAGGGGCGGCTGCCTGAAGTTCCCGAACTCATGGAACGAATTCTCTCGGCACTTGGAAGCAGCGGGTCTTCGCCAGCAACATCCACCTCCATCACACGCGGAGCGAAACTGCCCCTCGCCGGCCGTCACGTTCTGGTAACGAGCGGGCCCACGCACGAACCGATCGATCCGGTGCGCTACATTGCCAATCGTTCGTCAGGAAAGCAGGGTCATGCGATTGCCGCAGCTGCAGCGCGCGCCGGCGCCCGTGTAACGCTCATCTCTGGACCCGTTAACATTGCCGATCCAGCAAACGTCGATGTCGTTCACGTCGAGACCGCCGCGCAGATGCTGCAGGCGGCACTTAGCGCGCTACCTGCTGATGTCGGCATCTTCACCGCTGCGGTGGCGGACTGGCGTGTCGCTAGTGCTGAGAAGCAGAAGATCAAAAAGCAGCCGGGCACGAATGCACCGCAACTGACGCTTGCCGAAAACCCCGACATACTCAAAACAATCGCGGCCTCGGGTTCGCAGCGGCCCGGGCTCGTCGTCGGCTTTGCCGCAGAAACGGACAACGTCACCGACTATGCAGGGCGCAAGCTGAAGTCGAAGAACGCCGACTGGATTGTCGCCAACGACGTTTCGCCTGAAACCGGCATCATGGGTGGAGATCACAATCGCGTACATCTCGTTAGCGCGAATGGCGTGGAGGATTGGCCGCAAATGAGCAAGGAAGGCGTGGCGGAGGCGCTCATCGGACGCATCGCAGCTCATCTGCATGCGAGCAAGGACGCGACATAATGACGGCCGGCAAAGCGTTGAAAGTTAGTGTCGTGCGTCTGCCTCATGCAAATGACCTGCCCTTGCCTGCCTATCAATCTGACGAAGCAGCGGGCCTCGACATCGTGGCTGCCGTAGCGGCTGATGCACCAATGACGATCCACCCTGGTGAGCGAGCACTCGTTCCGACCGGTCTTGTGCTGGAACTACCGCGGGGGAGTGAAGCACAGGTACGGCCACGCTCGGGGCTTGCTTTCAAACACGGATTGACCGTGCTCAACTCGCCTGGAACCATCGACAGCGACTACCGCGGCGAAGTGAAGGTACTCCTCATCAATCTCGGGCATGAGCCATTCGTCATCCATCGCGGGGAGCGAATTGCGCAAATCGTGGTGGCGGCAGTAGCGCATATCAAGCTTGCCGAAAAGAAATCGCCTAGCGCCACGCGGCGCGGGGCAGGTGGCTTTGGATCAACGGGCACGGCTGCGACGTCGAAGAAAACCGCAGCTGTTTCCTCTGCCAAACAACGTTCCAAGCCCAGTCGTGCAAAACGCAAGACGAATTCGCCTCATAGCCCGAGTGCAAGACGGCCATCGCGCTGAAAGGTAAAAAAGCGAAATCGACGCTCGCTCATCCCTTCATTTGGGAACGATGCAATCTTGCAGTCCAACTTGAGATCGAAGCAAATTGCTGCCAGAAGCTGTCGAAAGCTGCTTAAATCGTGTTCATGCTTCATTGAGATACGAACGCGATCCAGTTTCCCACTCTGAACGTGTTTTTACACTTTACCGCTGCACGCTTCGGCACAACACGCTCCAGGGTCCCGATCAAATCCTCTCACCGATACACATCGTAGGTATGACAGCCATGAACGATACACCCGAAATCAAGACACTTGCGGCGACGCGAACGTGGGGCCGTGGCCGCGTCTATAACGACATCACCGAAACGTTCGGCAATACGCCCCTTGTGAAGTTGGGGAAAGTGGCCGCAGCATCGAATGCTAAGGCGCAGGTGTTGTTGAAGCTGGAATTCTTCAATCCGCTTTTGAGCGTCAAGGATCGCATCGGCGTTGCGATGATCGATGCGCTGGAGTCGTCGGGAAAAATCAAACCGGGCCAATCGACACTGGTAGAACCGACCTCGGGAAACACGGGCATTGCACTTGCATTTGTCTCAGCTGCGCGCGGTTATCGGCTGATACTCGTGATGCCCGAAACGATGTCGATCGAGCGGCGCAAGATTCTAGTGCATCTTGGTGCTGAACTCGTGCTGACGCCGGCTGCAGAAGGAATGGCGGGCGC
>AERA01023045.1_pt1 | contig 22138 bp, 17 predicted proteins | sample 267968 | NCBI WGS metagenome assembly AERA01 (sample SAMN02954363, study PRJNA61401) | activated sludge metagenome | biome: terrestrial; feature: wastewater treatment plant; material: activated biomass; isolation source: activated biomass of an industrial wastewater treatment plant | reverse complement strand
TAAAGAGGCTTTTATTTCTGTCGGTCTGTTTACATACCCGGTCCTGCAAGCTGCTGATATTTTGATCTACCGTGCCGATTATGTGCCGGTCGGAAATGACCAGGAGCAACATCTGGAATTGACCCGAAACATCGCGCAACGATTCAATCAGATTGTCGGCAAGGAATACTTCCGGTTGCCCGAACCACTCTTCTCCGAAACACCGCGCGTGATGTCCACGGCCGATCCTTCTCGCAAAATGAGTGCATCGCTAGGGCCAAAGCATCACATCAATATTTTTGATGAACCCAACGTCATTCGCAAGCAAATCAAAAGCGCGGTGACCGATTCAGGCGATACACCGCCCGGCACGATCAGCCCGGGTGTGGCAAATCTGTTACTATTGTTAAGAGCCGCCGGTGGTCAGGATGAAGCAAAAGAATTCTCAAAAGCCCTTCAGACTGGCCCTGTTCAATACGGCCCGTTCAAGGAGATCGTCGCCGACAAGGTGGTAGCCATGGTCACCCCGTTCTTCGAAAAACGCCAGGAAATTTCAGCGAATAAGAAAGAATACAAGGACCGCATCCGCGCCTCCTCCGAAGTCATCCGCCGCCAGGCCCAGGAAACGGTTCGCGAGGTGAAGGAACTGGTGGGATTGATGAATGTGTAGGCTGAGGCTCCCACCTACGCTCTCTGTATTCAGTCCGGTTTGGGCAAGGTCCGGAAAAGAACTTCGGTGGGCGGAGAAGGCTGAGGTGTTCCTGTGATCTGAATCCTGAAGTTTTTGAAGATACCTTTAGGCAGCAAGATCTTCTCCTCTTTTAACTCTTTTCCTCTTTCAACTCTTTCAACTCTCCTTCTGGCATCTCCCAATCTGGCATCTAACAGTCAATCCATCTTCTTACGATCTTACTTTCTTACTCTCTTACGGTCTTACCTTCTTTCCCCCACGTTCCCTAATTTCACCGCTCACAAACAGACCCCAACCCAGCAATATCCTCCTGCCATGAAAATCATCTGCATCGGCCGCAACTACGTCGCCCACACTAAAGAACTCGGCAATGAAGTCCCGGACGCCCCCATGTTGTTCATGAAGCCATCCACCGCGCTCCTGATCAAAAATCGCCCGATGTATTATCCGGAATTCACACAGGATCTGAACTATGAAGGCGAACTGGTCCTGCGCATTTGCAAGAATGGAAAACATGTCCAGCCGGAATTCGCGCATGAATATTTTGACGCGATTGGTTTCGGTATTGATTTTACCGCTCGCGATCTTCAGCAGCGGTGTAAGGAAAAAGGCCATCCGTGGGAAATCGCCAAAGCATTCGACAATAGTGCTGCGATCAGCGATACCTGGTGGAATAAAAATGACCTGCCGGATCTCTCCTCCATTAAATTCCAACTTTCGGTCAATGGCCAGGTAAAGCAGGAAGGCGACAGCGCCCTGATGATCTATCCATTCGCCGAGATCATCTCGTACGCCTCAAAATTCTTCAAGTTGCTCGAAGGCGACTACATCTTCACCGGCACTCCCGCCGGCGTCGGCCCCGTCCAGCGCGGCGACTTGCTGGTCGGCACGATCGAGGGAAAGGAAATGCTGCGTTGTGAGATCAAGTGAAAGCAGAACGCGCTATATAATCCAATGGTGTGTAGGGAAGGGATCCATTTGTCCATTGGAAAGATCGTAAGATTGTAAGATCGTAAGATCGTAAGAGGCCAGGATTTGTCAGTAAAGGGTATCGCCCTTGGAGGAGAGATGTAAGCGTTTAAAGAGCAAAAGAGTCGAAAGAGGGAAACCAGATGAGACTCCCCCAATTCAACCAATTCCCGAATTCAACCCACCCACCGAATACTGAATACCGAATACCGGACACTGAATACCGAATACCGCCCCTCCGCCTTCGCCTCAGCCTTTGCCTCAGCCTCAGCCTTTTTCCTATCCCAGAATTACCTATTTTTGCGCCTCCAAATGCCCCTCATTCCCCTGATATCGGCGGGCTTTTGGAGGAGAAAAATCGACACGTTTCACTTTAAACCATAACAGGAATGCCCTATTTGTTTACCTCGGAATCCGTTTCGGAGGGTCATCCCGATAAGATCGCCGACCAGATCTCTGATGCTATCCTCGACCACTTCCTGGCTTTTGATCCCAATTCGAAAGTCGCTTGCGAAACCCTGGTCACTACAGGCCAGGTAGTCCTGGCCGGCGAAGTCAAATCCACAACCTACCTTGACCTTCACAATATCGTTCGGGATGTGATCCGCGATATCGGGTACACCAAGAGTGACTATATGTTTGAAGCCAACTCTTGCGGTATACTTTCCTGTATCCACGAGCAATCAGCCGATATCAATCAAGGTGTGGACAGAGCGCAAAAAGAAAAACAGGGCGCCGGCGACCAGGGCATGATGTTTGGGTATGCCACGAATGAGACGGAAAATTATATGCCGCTCCCACTGGATTTGGCCCATTGGATCCTCCGGGAACTGGCCGATATCCGGAAGGAAGGAAAACTGATGAAATACCTCCGCCCGGATGCGAAATCCCAGGTGACAGTAGAGTATAGCGATGACAATAAACCGATGCGGATTGACACCATCGTCGTATCCACCCAGCATGATGAATTTGTCAAATCCTCCGGCTCGTCCAAAGCGGATAAGCTCAAAGCACAAAAGGAAATGCAGACCCGGATCATGGACGACATCGTCAATATCGTGATCCCCCGGGTGAAGAAAAAACTGAAACCCTCCCTGAAGCCTTTGCTCAATGGCCATATCCGGTATTACGTCAATCCCACAGGTAACTTCGTGATTGGCGGCCCACATGGCGACACCGGTCTCACTGGTCGCAAGATCATTGTCGATACGTACGGTGGCAAAGGCGCTCACGGCGGAGGCGCATTTTCCGGGAAAGATCCGAGTAAAGTAGACCGGTCAGCCGCATACGCTACTCGCCACATCGCCAAGAATATGGTGGCAGCGGGCTTATGCGACGAAGTCCTGGTCCAGGTCTCATACGCCATCGGCGTGGCCGAACCCACCAGTTTGTACATCAATACATTTGGCTCCGCCAAAGTGAAAATGTCCGATCCGGAGATCTCGAAAAAGATCCTCAAGCTCTTCCCGATGCGGCCGTATGATATCGAGCAGCGCCTGAAACTCCGGACACCGATGTACAGGTTTACCTCCTCCTACGGACACATGGGGCGCGCACCGGAAAAACGCAAAGACATGTTCAAGGATGGCAGCGGTAACACCAAAGCCATGACCTATGAAACTTTTACCTGGGAGAAACTGGACATGGTCGATGCGATTCGCAAGGCCTTCAACCTGAAGTAAACCACCGGCGCGGCGGCGATGTTTTGAATCCGGATTGTAAAGCTCAATACCTTTAATCGAATGACACAACATAGCGTACACTACGATTTCAGCCACCGCCACATCGGGACCAAAAACCCGGAAGATCTCAAGGAAATGTTGGCGGTGATCAAAGCCGACAACCTCGATCAGCTCATGGATCAAACGATCCCTGACGACATCCGGCTGAAGGACGAGCTCAATATTCCGGCATCGATGACCGAACAGGAATATCTCCGGCATATTCAGACCATTGCCGCGAAGAATAAAGTCTTCAGATCCTATATCGGCCTCGGCTATTACGGTACGCACACGCCTTCCGTCATCAAGCGGAATATTTTTGAGAACCCGGGATGGTATACTCAGTACACCCCGTACCAGGCCGAGATTTCCCAGGGACGCCTGGAAGCGCTGTTGAATTTCCAGACTGTTGTGAGTGAACTCTGCGGTTTACCCATTGCCAATGCCTCTTTGCTGGATGAAGGGACAGCCGCTGCGGAAGCCATGACCATGCTTTTCGAATTATCAGCCAAGAAGACAAAAGGTGCTGGTAGACCAACTCATTTATTCGTCGACCGGAATATTTTTCCACAGACACTTTCTGTCCTGCAATCCCGTGCTGAACCAATCGGGATACGGTTGAAACGGGCGATGCAGAAAACTTCACGGGCGGCGACCAGTACTTTGGTGTATTGCTTCAGTATCCCGATTTGAATGGGTCGGTCAAAGACTGGCGTGCAAAAGTGGAGAACTGGAAATCAGCCGGGCTGAAGGTCGCTGTGGCAAGTGATTTATTGGCATTGTCCATGTTGCTGCCGCCGGGTCATTGGGGCGCGGATGTCGTGATTGGAAATGCGCAACGGTTTGGCGTGCCCATGGGATTCGGCGGACCACATGCCGCGTTTTTTGCGACGCAGGAAGAATACAAACGCAGCATCCCGGGTCGGATCATTGGTGTTTCAGTCGATCGCCATGGCCGCCCCGCGCTCCGGATGGCGCTTCAAACCCGCGAACAGCATATCAAGCGGGAGAAGGCGACATCGAATATTTGCACAGCACAAGCCCTGCTCGCAATCATGTCAGGCATGTACGCCGTGTACCATGGTCCAAAAGGCTTGAAGTATCGCGCCCAGGATGTGCATGGTAAAGCGAGAGCAGTATACAATCATGTTCAGGCGCTGGGGTTAAAGCCGGCTTCTGACCAGTTTTTTGATACGGTGCATATTCCGGTTCCTGCCGACCTGCAATCAAAGATCCGGACAGAGGCTGTCAACCGGAAGATCAATTTTTACTATCCCGAAGGAGCAGTCCAGCTCAGCCTGGATGAAACCGTGCTTGACCAGGATCTCCAGGATATTTGTGACGTTTTTTCTGCAGCTGTTGGTAAAAATGTAACGATCAGCACCAACGGTATCGATGCTTTGATGATTGATGCCGCTTTGCTGCGTCATGACGATTACTTGCAATATGCCGTCTTTAATTCCTGCCGGACGGAGACGGAGATGATGCGCTATATCAAGTCGCTCGAGAATAAGGATCTTTCACTGGTGCATGCCATGATCCCGCTCGGATCCTGCACCATGAAGCTGAATGCAGCTTCGGAAATGCTGCCAGTGAGTTATCCCGAATTCGGAAGCTTGCATCCGTTTGTTCCGGCCGATCAGTCTGCAGGCTATCGCCAGGTTTTTGATGAGCTCAATGCGTATCTCTGCGAGATCACCGGGATGAAAGCGTGCTCCCTGCAGCCAAACTCGGGTGCACAGGGCGAGCTCACCGGCTTACTCACGATCCGGGCCTACCACGAAGAAAAAAGCCAGGGACATCGGAATATTGCCCTGATCCCTGCCTCCGCACATGGCACCAATCCGGCCAGTGCTGTAATGGCCGGTATGAACGTAGTGGTGGTGAAATGTGACGAGAAGGGAAATATCGATATGGCGGATCTGAAAACCCAGGCTGATAAGCACGCGGCGGATCTGGCCTGTATCATGATCACGTATCCATCGACCTATGGGGTGTTTGAAACCACCATTCGCGAGATCTGCAAGATCATCCATGACCACGGCGGACTGGTGTATATGGACGGCGCCAATATGAATGCCCAGGTCGGACTGACCAGCCCCGGGATGATTGGCGCGGATGTTTGCCATTTGAATCTGCACAAGACATTCGCTATTCCACATGGTGGAGGTGGACCGGGTATGGGTCCGATTTGTGTCAATGAGAAACTCGCGCCGTACCTGCCAGGTCATCCTTTTGCGGATGTCGGTGGTGACAAGGCCATTCTGTCGGTCAACAGCGCCCCGTGGGGCAGCGCTTCGGTCCTCCTCATTTCCTATGGATATATCCGCATGCTGGGGATGCGTGGGATCAAGGAGTCGACAATCTATGCCATTCTGGGCGCCAATTATATCAAGTCCCGGCTCGACAGCCATTATGAAATTTTGTACACCGACGCCAAAGGCCGCACAGCCCATGAATTGATCATCGATCTGCGGCCATTCAAGAGCATTGGTGTTTCAGCCGAGGATGTAGCCAAGCGATTGATGGATTACGGTTTCCACGCGCCAACATTATCATTCCCTGTAGCCGGCACGATCATGATCGAACCGACCGAGAGTGAATCCAAAGCCGAGCTGGATCTTTTCTGCGACGCCATGATCCAGATCCGGAAAGAATTGGAAGAGATCGCCAGTGGAGCACAAGCAGCGGATAATAATGTCCTGGTCAATGCCCCACATACACTCCAGGAATTAACGGCAAGCGAATGGAATAATCCATATGCGCGCGAAACAGCAGCCTACCCATTGCCCGCCTTGCGGATCCATCATAAATTCTGGCCTTCCGTTTCCCGCATTGACAGCGCGTATGGCGACCGGAACCTGGTCTGTACCTGCGCCCCGATCGAAGCCTATGCCACAGAAACAGTCGACTCGTGATTGTCGTTACCGGAGCCCTGGGATTTATCGGAAGCGGCCTGGTCAGTTATCTCAACCGGCTCGGGCACACCGATGTGATGGTGGTAGATGATTTTTACCAGTGGAAAAAAGAAAAAAATCTCAACGGGAAACGGGTACATGACTGGGTGCACCGTGATCTGTTTTTAACGCATTTTGAAAAAATCGCGCCACTGATCAATGTGGTGTTTCATTTTGGCGCCCGGACAGACACGATCAGCGAGGATAAATCCATTTTTGAAAAATTAAATCTCAATTATTCCAAAGCGATCTGGAAAATTTGTGCGGAACATGAAATTCCGCTTGTTTATGCCTCCAGTGCGGCAACCTACGGGGATGGAAAAATGGGATTTTCAGATGATCACAATGTAATTCCGGCATTAAAACCGCTAAATGCCTACGCCTGGTCAAAACATGAATTTGATCTGTGGGCGTTACAGCAGGAAAAATCACCGCCCCATTGGTATGGACTGAAATTTTTTAATGTATTTGGCCCCAATGAGTATCACAAGCAGCGCATGGCTTCAGTGGTTTTTCATGCGTTTCACCAGGTGCGTGAAAATGGTAAATTGAGATTATTTAAATCGCACCATCCGGATTTCAGTGATGGCGGCCAAAAACGGGATTTTATTTATGTCCGGGATGTCCTTCAAATGAGTGTGGCGCTGTATCACCAGAAACCGGAATCAGGCATTTACAATGTTGGCACCGGCCAGGCCCGTACGTTTGAAGACCTGGGGAAATCTGTTTTCTCCGCGATGAAACTGCCGGAAAAAATCGAATATTTTGACATGCCCGAAGACCTCCAGGGTAAGTATCAGTATTTCACGGAAGCCGAAATGCAAAAATGGAAAAATGCCGGCCTCCCAGTGCCCGCCACCGCGCTTGAAAATGCGGTAAAAGATTATATCCAAAATTATTTATCCCCGGGAAAATATTTATAAAATTCACAATTCACAATTCACAATTCACAATTCACAAGAATATTTCATGTGAATTAATTTTGCCAACGGCCAGCTTTTAAATGTAAGAGTTAAAAGAGGAAAAGAGGAAAAGAGGAAAAGAGAAAGAAAAAAATGCCAACTCTGTATCGAGCGCAGTCGAGATATACCAACCGATTACCGATTACCGAATACCGAATACCGAATACCGAACACTGAACACTGAACACCGAATACTGATTACTGATTACTGATTACCGATCACCGACTACTGCCCCGACTCCGGGATCCGCGTCGGCCGCATATCCTGGTAATAAATTAAATACCACTCATCATCCAGTTTGGCAAACCGTCGGAACAGGGCCATATTCGTCCCCTTGGGCTGGATCCAGTGCTCGATCAGTTTTTCATTCATGACATGAAACCAGTTGTCAAATTGGGATGACGGATCAGCATAAGGCCGGTGATGCCGCCAGGTTTCTTTTGTCCAGAAGTAGCGCTCGTTTTCCGTTGAATCCGTGAGCTCCAGGGCAGCGCGTTTGCCTTCCAGTGGAAAAATAATATGCGCTAACTGGAATGCGGTATCATTGTGAAATTGATTAAAAAAGCGGGTGAAATCGGCTGGCAAGGTGTCCGGTATCATCGCCAGGTCATCATCCGAATCTTCCGCGCGATCACTGGACTGGCAGGAAAAAAGGAACAGGAGGTTAAACAGGACGCTGAATGCAAAAAACCCAGGCCGTTTCAGGTAAAAACCGGAAGTGAATTTCATATGACAAATGTAATCCCTCAAAGTGGATCTCTCCAGTCCCGGTCCCGTTTCGTTCATCCACCACGGGAATGGAAATGTGCTCCCGGAATCCCAGTTTGCGACGACCGTAGGCTTTGTAAATACACTCCTTGGCGCCCCAAAGGATATGCAGGTGCCGGTGTGCGTTTGCTGCATGTTTTGATCTCGATAGTTCATCAGCAGTCAAAAAACGATCGGCAATCCGCGCTACGGTATGGGTATACAATTGAATATCCACCCCGCAAGGTTCGTCGCTGATCATGGCTGCACAATAGTGGTCACTGTGACTGACCGAAATATGCCGTTCGGATCCGGGCAGGATCGGTTTGCCAAAATCATCATACAGGCAGGCCAGTCGCTTGGTCGAACCGGCGATTTGATACAAGAGCTCACGACTGGAGATCCATTCCAGTTTTTTGCGGGGTGACAACGGCTCAACAATGCGTTTCTCCTCGGCACTCAACGGCTCTTCCGGAAGGTGCTCCGGATGATAATGACGACCCACCGCGATGGTGGTATTTCCAAGGTTGATCTTGTGCAGCAGGTCCACGTGCGGCAAAACTAAGTACTTTAGCGCCTCGTTTTGACAATAGACAAATGATTCTCACCGATACAGAAATAGGGCAGGCGATTGAACGGGGCGATATTATCATCACGCCTTTCGACCGCAGGCATCTCGGCACCAATTCATATGACGTCCACCTGGCGGCGCATCTCGCGGTCTATGAAGCGGAAGTGCTTGACGCGAAAGTGCATAATAAGGTCAGACATTTCGATATTCCACCGGAGGGATACGTGATCCAGCCGGGTGAATTATACCTGGGTGTCACAGAGGAATACACGGAAACACACAATGCAGTGCCGTTTCTGGAAGGCAAATCCAGTGTAGGTCGCCTGGGTATCGATATTCATGCCACCGCCGGGAAAGGGGATGTCGGGTATTGCAATACCTGGACACTCGAAATCTCCTGCGTCAAACCCGTCCGCATCTATGCCGGCATGCCCATTGGTCAGTTAATTTATTTCAAAGTGCAGGGCAAAATTGAAAATATGTACCACGGCAAACCGGGTGCGAAATACAATGAGCGTTCTGCACGCCCGGTGGAAAGTATGATGTGGAAAAATAAATTCTGAAAAATACTCCGGAACAGCCGGAAAGATCAACTCATTTCTTCCTGCCAGCGCTTCATGCCGCCTTCCAGGTTCAACGCATTCTGGATTTGAAACTGGATATCCAGTATTTTTTGCGCCATGGCGGATCGGGTTCCCGATTGGCAATACACAATGATATCCCCCTTCTGACTCATTTCTTTAATGGCCTCACCATGCTGCGCCAGAAGCCCGAGCGGAATATTCTGCCCGCCGATATTAAAGGCCTCATGCTCATGCGGCTCGCGCACATCAATCAGTTGCAGATCCTTGTCAGTGGATAATCGTTTTTGTAATTCGTCAGGCGTGATGGTCGTCATGTTGAAAAATGTTGGGCTATAAACAAGTAACAGGCTTCTCTGCCACTACCGTAATATCGATCCGCGAACCCATATCAATCATGCCACCGTCCGATGCGGGAAACTGTTCGAGTATAAAAGCCGCTTCCAGCACCTCCACCGGTCCGGATTTTTTAACCGTACCCACTTCCAGTCCCAGGTTCTCCAGCAGGAATACCACTTCCTCATAGCTCTTGCAGAACAGGTCCGGGACTTCCACCCGTCCACCGGTTTTAGCCGAGATCACGAATTCCAGGAAATCGCCCTTCTCAATCTGGATGTCATTATTCCGGCCATTGGCATCCAGGACCACTTCACCCTTGTACCGCACTTCGAGGATTTGCCCGGGCTCGCCCGGATCATAACGGGTATCCGCTATGCGACTCTGGATCTCAAAATGCTCCACGAGTTCACGCTTTTTTCGCTCGTAACTCTTACCATACATCTCCGGCAGCCGGTTGGATGAGATCTTGTCCGGGCTTCGCTTTGTAATGGTGACATAGATCATCCGGTTTTGTTTGACCATTGAACCCGGTGATGGGTTCTGCTTGATGATCAGGCCGCCCGGCTTTCCAAGCAAATGGACCGAGTCCTGGATACTCATCCGGAACCGTGCTTTTTTAGCATCCCGTTGCGCTTCATCAAAATGAAAACCGACATAGTCCGGCAACTCAAGCCGCTGGCCATGGTGGGTGTAAGCCTTCAGCCAGATAAATGCCACCATCAGGCAGATCATGAAAAAGACCACGATCGCTACCATGGTATAGCGAAAATCTTTGGAGCGAACGTAAGACATCCAGGATATGTCCTGTTTTTCCGGCATCGGGCAAAAGTAGAAAAACCAGCGAGTACAAGAGGCGGTATCGCCCGGGATATAAACGATTAGGCAATGTCCGTTAGGGTGTGGCAGTGTTTCGTTTCCATCGCTTGTGTGACCATAACCAGGATTCCGGGTACTGGCGAATATTGTGCTCCAATCGTTCAGCGTACCGGCCGGTGATCATGCCCGGCGCAATCTCGCCCTCGCCATCATAAATAATCTCACCGGTGAGATGATACCCGCCATTCGGCACGGGAGCGGTGTGCATATAGACGACCGGTAAACGATACCGTCTGGCCAGGCTTTCCGGTCCGGACGTAAACGCTGTTTTCCGCCCAAAAAAAGGAACCCATACCATGCCCTGCTCGGAAGCGGGATTTTGATCAGCGATCATGCACAGGATGATCGTCCGGGAGCGGAGTAATCGCACCAGCTCCGACATATTGGAGGATTCGATCAGACCGGCCACATGGGATATCCGGCGACGAAAGAAAAATCGATTGATCAATCCGGATTTGATTCTTTTATACAGCGGATATACATACCCTTTATACATCACGCCCAGATAGGCTCCGGTCCATTCCCAATTCCCTGTATGCCCAGTCACAATGACAATACTTTTCCCCTGGTCAAGCCATTGCCGGATCTCGGGCACCTCGGTATGTGACATCCGCTTTTCCAACAGGGATTGTGTGGGCCAGACAAAAACCTGCCGGATTATTTTTCCCAAATAGCGGTAATAGGCGCCAACGAGCTCCTCAACAGGCGGATCTCCCGGGACATTGAAACAATCCTCCAGATTTTTTCGGACAATCCCAATCCGGTAGCGCAGGATGCGATACAACAGAAAGGCTAGAGTTCGGTCGATACACACTTTCCAGAAAGGCACGCCCAAAGATATTTTGAATGATTGGAGCAGGTGACTACATTTGCAATCCCCCCTCCATGACGTGGTACACAATTTGCTGCTGTAGGATTTAGGCATGGCTTCCAGACATACGCATCATGTTTCTTTGATTATTGCTGACGACCACCAGCTCTACGTGGATTCGCTGGCGATTGCTTTGGAAAAACAGACCCAGTTTCCGGTCAAGGTGGTGGCCAAAGCAATGCATGGCGACGATCTGCTTGCCCAACTCGAATCCGTCGATGCCGAGATCCTCCTGCTGGATCTCAATATGCCGGTCATGAATGGACTGGATACCATCCCCATCCTGCGGGACGAGTACCCCGACCTCCGGATCCTCGTGGTGACCAAATACAGCGATCCCAAGTTCGTGCGGGAATGCCTCCAGGTGAATATGATCTCTGGATACCTGCTGAAAACCGCACCTTTAAGTGAATTGATTAATGCACTTGAAGTTATATATGCTGGAAATTCATATATAAGCAAAGGACTCCAGATCTACCCGAAAGAAATCCCCGCGGAAGGGGAGGATGCCAAATTTGATGAGGATTTTCTGGCCCGTTACAATCTGACCCGCCGCGAACAGGAGATCCTGGGCTTGATCGCCCATGCCAAAACCAACGCGGAAATCGCGGATTCCCTGTATATCAGCCCCCAAACGGTGGGTGCGCACCGCAAAAACATAATGCGAAAACTCAATATATCCACTACCGCAAGCTTGGTACGGTTCGCCATCGAAAATCAGTTCGGATAATTTTCCAAAAATTTTTCTCTGCCGCCCGGCATTAGGATTATCCGATTTTTCAGTTAATTTTGGGTGCCCTCCCAAAAAGTTTTTCAGCTTTAGCTACTTTTAGAACGTCTTTCCACCCCCCGGAAAGTGATACCCTGTGTGAACTATGAAAACAGAATAATCCAGAATCCCATAACTATGAAACCAACGCTTACCCTTTTCCTCACCCTCCTTTTTCAATGGTTTCTGCTCACTCCGGCCAAAGCGGAGGTGGACTGTTACCATGACTATGTGGCACCAGTAGCCGTTTGCGATGCGCATATCGTCGTATCGCTCTCCAATAATGGTACTGCCAAACTCTATGCCACAGATATCGATGACGGCAGCCATGACAACTGCCAGATCGTGGAATACAAGGCTCGCCGGATGGTGGCGGGTTGGTGTCCGCCAGGTGTCGCAGACGATACCCAGTTCCGGCCCTATGTGGAATTTTGCTGTGCCGACGTCGGCGCCCCGATCTGGGTCGTGCTCCGCGTAGTGGATGCCCATGGCAACTACAACGAGTGCATGGCTGAGGTCACGGTTCAGGATTATCACAATCCGCACCTCGTCTGCCCACCCAATATCACAGTGAGTTGCAGCTTCTGGTTCAGCCATGATGCGTTATATAATCCCAACAACCGCACATTTGGAACCATCGCTGTCAATGGCGCCCCACGTTTGCCAATCATTATCAATGACCCGGGCAATTATCACCAGTATCAACCCTATAACTGGGGGCTTGATGGCTACTACGGCGGAAGCAATTGCGGCGGCTATGGTGGCGGCAATCCCTGGGTTTGGGTGAGCATACCCGAAGTCATTGATTACCGCAACTCCTGCGGGGTAGGGGTCATCAAACGGAAATTCTATGTCGAATCCGGTTATTATTCAGACTGGTGCTGGCAAACCATTACCGTTAAAGACTATTCCCACGGCTATTATAATATCAGCTGGCCCTGGGATTATACGGCAGATGGTTGCCAGTACGGCCCGGATGATGTCAAGCCTGACTGGTTACCGCACGGATATGATAAGCCCGTGATCAATGGCAGCGGTGGTGCATGTTCGCTCATCGGCCATGCCTATGATGATCTCGTGTTTACCTTCTCCGACGGAGCTTGCTACAAGATCCTCCGCGAGTGGACCGTGATCGACTGGTGCAAGTACGAACCCAATAACCATTATAGCCCGGGTATCTGGAAGCACACCCAGGTCATCAAATTGATGAATAATGTGGGGCCCTATTTCCCGGGCGGTTGTCATGACCGTGAAGTCCCGGGATATGAACCCAATTGTTCAGGCCGATATCATGAATATCTCGATGTGCATGATGATTGTACCCCGAATGAAAACCTGAAATGGGATTACAAGATCGACCTCTGGCATGATGGTACATTTGATATTTCCTATGCCGGTACAGGTGCGCCTTTTGTCAATAAAGTGTTACCCAACGGCTGGCACAAGATCTTGTGGAATGTATCCGACCAGTGCGGCAACTATTCCACATGTGCATACAAATTGCATGTCGTAGATAAAAAAGCGCCTACGCCGGTTTGCTACTACGGTCTGTCCAGCGTCGTCATGCCCATTGGCGGAATGGTGACCATCTGGGCCAAGGATTTCAATGCTTCCAGCTATGACAACTGCACCCCGCCTTATAAGCTCAAGTATTCCTTCTCGGAAAATCCGTGGGAAGCATCACGCACATTCACCTGCGATGACCTGGGCACTGTGCCCATCCAGGTATGGGTGCATGATGAGTATGGCAACAAGGATTATTGTACCACGTTCATCAAGATCAATGATAATGAAGACGCGTGCGGCGGCATGAATCTCATCTCGGGTGAGGTGGAAACCTTTACCAATATTCCTGTGCCGCAGTCATCGGCTTCCTTGTTCAAGATCATGCCGGATCAATCGCTGAAAGCTGACGAATCGAATGATATGTCAGATGCCACCGGGCATTTTACCCTGGGCTTTGGAACGACCCAGTATGACCGCATGGTCAAGCTCAGCAAGCCCGGTAAAAAACTCGAAGGCATCACCACGCTGGATATGATCACCCTCCAACGCCATATCAGCGGGGAGGAGCCAATTATTGAGCCACACAAACTCTACGCCGCCGACCTGGATGGCAGCGGGCGCATCGGAGCAAACGACCTGCTATTATTGAAAAATGCCCTCCTGGGTGCTTACAAATCAACTGCATACAAGGGCAATCTGAACTGGGCCTTCTTCGGTAATCCATGTGAACCGCATGCGCCACTCGATTTGCTCAATCAATCCTGCTATTTCAGCGTGGAGGTTGACCATGTCGGAACTTTCCCGAAAACCGTTTCCTTCAAAGCCGTCAAAATGGGCGACGTGAACGCGGACCTGGCCAATATCGGCTGGGCGCTCACGCCGCGTACCAATTCCTCAGTGGAATTCCAGGTCATTGAGCGAAATGGCATTCTTGAAGTGGCGGCAGGCCGTGACATGGAGTTGTATGGATTCCAGTTCAGCCTCAAGGCGACCGGCCTGGTCCTGGAAGAAGGTGTGGTGGGTGTCAATGGCCAGCATATGGCGACGGATGCAGACGGCATGACCCATATCAGTTGGGGACAGAAGATCGCTTCAACCGTTAAAAAAGGAGAGGTGCTGTTCACCCTTGGCAATATGCCATCAGGATTCTCGATCAGTGATTTGCTGATCAATACCGAGGATGGACTGATCGCCGAAGCCTACACGGAAAACCTGCGCACCGAATCCCTGACATTCGGTGTGGCCGCTGAGGATGTCGTGGAAGACCGGTTTGAAACCATGGTGTCCCCGAATCCATTCAGCGACCAAACCCGGTTGTTCATTATCCACCCGGTGGGAAGTGAGTATACCGTGGCGATCTACGATATGAAAGGAGTGGAAGTCTTCGCCCAAGCCTACAAGCCGCTGACGGCCAATTCCGAGATCGTGATCACGCCAGATATGATTAAAACACCCGGATTGTATTACTACCGGGTCAAGTCTGACCGGGGTGAGTTGTCGGGTAAGTTTATCCGCCAATAAATCTTTCTTAACCCCCTTCAAGTCATTGCTCCCTTACCGGGGCAATGACTTGTCTTTTTTAGCCGTGTGCCTGCTGTCGGTGACTATGCTACCGGCATAATTTTTCGGCCGGATTCGGCCAGAATCATACCTTTGCGCTCATAAGCCGACTTCTCCCTCTTTAAATCAATGGGATTTCCACTTCCACCGGGCCCGGGTCCGGCAAGGAACTTGTGAATCAAAGTGTAAAATATTGTAATATTTGTTACTACATTTGCCATTGATTTGCTTAGGCTTAAGAATTTGTTTAGGTAAAATACCCATCGGATGAACAAATCTATTTTCGGGCTCCTGCTGGCTTTTTTGTGCCTGGGGACACTTCGGGCCGACCAACCCATTTTCAATATTGGCAGCGCCACGGCCAACAACGGCGAGACGATTGACATCGATTTTCATGTCGATGATTTTGCCGATATCGTCAGCGCCCAGTTTACTGTGTCCTGGAATCCGGACGTCCTTGAGTTCAAGGCGCTGAAAAACCTGAACGCGAATGTGCCGGGTCTGACACCTTCCAGTTTCAATACAACGATGATGTTTGTGGAACAGGGCAATTTCACTATGTCCTGGCTGGAGGCATCCACCAATCAGATTACGATCGACGATGGATCGTTGTTTTTTACTGTTGAATTTGAAGTTGTGGGCGAGCCTTGCGATTTCACCAGTATCGCCCTCACCAGCGAGCTGACAGAGATCGAAGTTTCGGAAGACGGTGTCAATAATATCGGGCTGGTATCCAACAATGGTGCTGTCAATGTGCCGGGTGTGAATTGTGTGCAGGATATTCAGTTTATTGGAAACGAAGTAATAGGAGCATGTGGAGAGCAAGCGTGTGTGAAAGTGACGGTCAATAATTTCATTGACGTCGGCACGATGAACTTTTCCCTTTCCTATGACCCGGATGTATTGCAATACGTTGAGTTCAACAATTTCGCGCCATTGCTGGCTTTTGGCGACGGTAATGTCAATATCGTCACTCCGGGGTTGCTGCGCGTGGTTTGGTTCAATAACAATGTGGAGAATGAATCCCTGCCAGATGGTTCAACGCTCTTTGATATCTGCTTTACAGTCGTTGGCGGCGGTGGGACGTCGAGTGAAATTGATTTATCCAATGACCCGGAAGTAATGGTCACCGATATCGATGGGCAGTTGCATAATGTTTTGATGACGCCCGCAAAGATCACCGCGCAATGTGCCCTCGAAGGATTTGCCTTCATTGCCGATTCCATCTGCACCCAACCCGGTGAAACGATATGTATGGATGTACGGGTAAATGATTTCGATGAGATCGTAGCGTTTCAGCATAGCATCAGTTGGGATTCCACCAAATTCGAATTTGTCAGCGTAGGCTGTTTTGGAAATCTTCCGGGGCTTGATGAAAATGCATTCGGAACACCGGGTAATCCTGATGTCAAGGATGGACAGCTCACTGTCTCCTGGCTTGATCTGTCACTGGAAGGCGAGTCACTCCCGGACGGGACTGTATTGTTCTGTCTCTGCCTGAGAGCAGTAGGACCGCTTGGCACCAATACGCCGATCCAGATCACTGGCAGTCCACTGGAAATCGAGATCCTCAATGCACAGGACTCCGTACTGGAATACAGCCTGGTGCAAGGCGTAGGTCAGATCCTTGAAAATTGTGAAGAGCTCTGCCAGATCTCTGTCGAAGTAACCTCTACCACAAATCCTACTTGCCCGCGTAATGAAGATGGCGCGATCAATATCACTGTCATTGAAAGCTGTCCCGAAACACCAAGCTATGTGTGGAGCACAACACCACCGCAAATGACGCAGGATCTCAGCAACGTTGGTGCGGGTATCTATACGGTGACCATTACTGTTGGCTCACAGATTATCATTGTCTCTGACACTTTGTTTGATCCGCCCGCGATCGGCGTGACCAGTGTCATTGTGGATCCAGTGCCAATCACCAGCAATAATGGATCTATCAACCTGACCGTAACCGGCGGTCTCCCACCATATAGTTTTATGTGGAGCGACACCACACTCAATGTAGAGGATCGAACCATGTTGAGTACCGGTTTTTATTTCGTGACCATTACGGATGCGAATGGGTGCACCTTTATTCCAGATCCATTCGCAGTTGGAGCTGAAGTCTCCGGTGGCATTATGAATGTCACTTGCAATGGCGGCAACGATGGAAAAATAAATCTCTCCGCGTCCTTTGGCACGGGGCCTTACACCTTCATGTGGAATACCACTCCGCCTCAAACGACGGAGGATTTGATGAACCTGACTGCGGGAACTTATTGTGTAACGATTACAGATTCGCAGGGCGCAACACGGGATACATGCTTCATGGTGACCGAGCCATCAGCCATCAACACAGCCGCCTCCGTCGTGACACATGATGTCAACGAGAATTGCATGGGCGCAATTGACCTGGTCGTCACAGGCGGGACGATGCCATATACCTATAAGTGGTCGCATGGATCGATGCCGATGACGCAGGATGTCACTGGCTTATGTGGGGGTATGCAATACTGTGTGACCATTACGGATGGAAATCAGTGTACGGTCACACGATGCTTTAATGTGATCCTGGGGAATATCGGTGTCGGACTCACCGCATCAAATTACAATGGTTTTGGTGTGAGCTGTAATGACGAGTGTGATGGTATGATCACAGCAGAAGGGCAGGGGGTTCCACCCTTGACCTATATGTGGTCGAATAGCATGTCCGGCCCGGTCATCGACGATTTGTGCGCAGGAACGTATACGGTAACCGTTACAGATGGAAGTGGCAACACCGCCACAAACTCCATTGTCCTGACCGAACCGGATCCACTTGAGATAGCAATACAAAGTACATTACCCTCTGACCCGGGTTCATCCGACGGAGCAGTTTCTGCTGTAGTCAATGGCGGGGTGCTTCCGTATGAATATCTCTGGTTAGGTAAAGTGAGCGGCACCACAGCGGCGCTCGATAATTTGTCAGAAGGGATCTACACCATCAGCGTGACGGATGATAACGGATGCACAGCCACTGAGATCGTAGATCTTTTAGTGGGTGGAGAATGCTTTTCCGGGATGTCCATATTTACACCGAACAGTGACGGGTTCAATGACCAGTTCATCATCCGGTGCTCGGAAAGTGAGAATAACACACTATACATTTTCAATCGCGCCGGCGCACAGGTATATGAGGCGACCAATTATTTGAATAACTGGATTGGCGTCGACGAAGATGGCGAACCCTTGCCCGATGGGGCCTACCTGTGGGTACTTGAAGTGAGACGACCCGGACAAGCAGCGGAAGTGTATAGAGGTACTGTTTATCTCTTGCGTACTGCAGATTAATCAAGCCTCATCCCCCGATCGATAATCGAATGCACAACATGCCGATCATGAAAAAAGCGAATACACCGTTTCAAGTGGCCATCGTTGCCCTGTTCTTCATTACCTTTTTTGCAACGAATCAAACCACTGCCCAGGACGCTGGCTATTTCAACCACCAGTTTATCCAGCCCATCCTGATCAATCCGGCAGCGGCCGGGTTTCAAGGAGATCATAATGTCCTCGCCGCCTATCGCCGGCAATGGTCTGATTTTCCCGATGCGCCGCGCACCTTCACCGGGTTGTATCACGGCGCGGTCGCTGACCGCATGGGCCTGGGCATTCAACTGATGACAGATCGTGCCGGGGCCGGTCAACTCTTCCTGGGAAAGATCTCGTATGCCTATCAGTTTCAATTGGAAAACGTGAACCTGAGCCTGGGCCTCTCGGCGGGCATGCAACAATTCAAAGCTGTTGACTTTCTGGATGACCCCTTGGTGGATCCCACAGATGTATTACTTGCCGAGGCCGCTGACGGGCTCTGGATCTTTGATGGTGGTGTAGGCTTGTATGGCGAGGCAGATGACAAACTCTTCTTCGGTGTCTCCTTTCCAAATCTGATCAAGAACCGGATCACCGATATCCAGGGCGACATCAATCTGCCGGATTTCAATGAATTCTCCTACGCGGTATTGGTCGGTTACCGATTCAATGTCACCAACTATAATTTTACAGTGGAGCCATCGCTCACCATCAAGGATTTCCGCTACAGCCCGTTCCTGGTGGATGCTAACGTCAAATTCTCCTTCCTCGACGAACAGCTGGTGGGTGGCCTGGGATATACCCTGGGTGACAATAGTCGTGCTTCCCTGCTCCTGGGGACGCGGATTGATAAACTGAGGCTCTATTATTCATATGATGTCAGCCTGGGCGATTTTCAGCGGTACAATAATGGATCCCACGAGATCACCCTGGTCTACAGGATCCCGGCCCGTTCTGAACCCAGCAGCACAGAAGAATAATCAACCAGCCTTGCCTGGCCATATCGCCAGGGTAAGTTTCGAAGGATCTGGGTCAATCCACCCCGACATTATACGCTGTGCCGGCTAATAATTCTTTTCCCGTATCCCGCGTGGAAAGGATGCCCCCTGATCTGTTGATTTTTGACGTTTTGTGCGTAGCTTTCCACTCAGACCAGTTTCATATCCTAACTTTTTGTTGGTTGTAACCACTTTATTTTCAGCCTGTCATTTATAAAAGAACATACTAATATTGCTATTTCAGACAGATTAGTTTTAATGTTAAATTGTAAAGGGTTGATCTGCAAGCTTTATAAGTATATGCCATTATCATAATGTAATAAATACCCATTAACGGGTATAAGCACAGATATTCCTTATTCTATCTTTGTCCGGTTTAGTGGGAAGAACCATGCTTTTGGCATGCTTTTTGGCCTATTAAACAGTGATTTGAAGGGATTGACGAGAATCAATTTTGTCAACCCGAACCAACCTGAGAGAAAAACCTTCCTAAAAGAGGTGTTTCAGCCCTGTTCCCAGGGGTTGTGCTTCTCCTCGTTGTCTTCGTGGTTTCACAAGTTCGGTTTGCGTCAATCATCTGAAAGATCAGGATGACATTAATCTCTATTGCTAAACCGATTCATTCTAGAACCAAAACTTAATCTCATGAAAAACTCTTTTTCCAAGCGTCATGGGGGGAGCCTGTTCCAGGGCTTGCTCATGTTCGTAATGACTGTGGTTTTTGCAGGAGTGCTCTCTACTGACGCTACTGCTCAATCCTCATTCACAGCAACCGGAGGTGGCCAGGCAGCAAATATCTCGGCTGTCCGCGCCATTCAACTCCAGCCCCAGGGTCAGTATGTGATCCCTGCCGTTGCGATTGAGCGTCTTAAAACAGCGATGGCTGAATACAAGAACGCGATGGAGCAACACGTGCCTGGCACACCAGCTTATGATAATGCATTCCGTATGTACAAGTACTACATGGGGATCATGGAAATGCTGGAAGTGGGTAAGGGTACTCCCGAATCAATCCAGTTGGGTTTGTCTGCTGTATACTCTGATCAGGAACTGAAAAACAGCGTATTCGCTCAAAAAGCGGTCGAAGATCGTAATGTCGCGATTGCACTGTTGAAAGTCTAATCGAAAATCTACCCAGATATAACCGCATTTTCTCTATTCCTAAGAAAAAATCAATCTCATGAAAAAAGTATCCTTTACGCATCTTTTGACATTGTGCGGGATATTGCTTTCAGTGGGCCTGTTTGCCCAGACGAACGTCAATATGCCATACAACACTGGAGCGGTAACGTATACAATATCTCCTCCAGGAACCTGTTTTTTCAATTTCTATGATAACGGGGGTCCTGCAGGTTTGTATTCGAGCGGTTCCAGTTCCGCAACGTCCGTAGCGACGTTTGCGCCCAGCAATGCAGCTACCCATCGCATTCGTGCGGCGTTCAGCTCATTTGCTACTGAAAATACCTTCGATTTCCTGTTTATTTATAATGGCCCGAACACAGCCTCACCGCTGATCGGATCATACACAGGATTAGCAAACCCTGGAACTGTGAATGCCACAGGTGCCAGTGGGGCTCTGACGTTCTCTTTCTTCAGCGATTTCAGCATCGGTGATGCGGGTTGGGCGGCAGTGGTTTCGCAAGTGCCCATTACGGCATGTAATATTGTTGCTCCAGCTACTGTCAGCACGAGCACAGGTGCTAATACCTGTACTGCTGATGTAGTCACAGCTGCCCCGACATTTACACCGGGTGGCTGTAGCGCTGCTTATACTGTCCGCTACCAGGTGGATATGGGCCCATTTATCGTGGTGCCTCAGCCGCTTCCTGCTACGCTGACCTTGCCAGGCATTGAGTCTGGTGCGCACACTATAACCTGGCAGTTGGTAGATCCTTGTGGTGGTGCAGTACTGAGTTCAGCAGTTCAGGCTGTAAACGTTCAGGACCTTGTTGCACCCACCCTGACCTGTCCGGCAGACATTGTTGTGACATTGGGGCCAGGTGAGTGTGACGCCATTGTCAATTATGCAGTTACCGCTTCGGACAACTGTCCGTTGACATCACCTTCCGGCACAGTGACCACGATTAATACCGGTGGTAATGGTAACTCTGTTGGCGGTGCAGTATTCTTTAATGTCAATAACCTGACAGGTCAGGACATTAATATTACCGAGTTCGGTATGAATATTTCTGCATCCACCATGGTGAATGTGTACCGCAAAGCCGGTACCCACGTTGGTTTTGAAACCAATGCGGGCGCCTGGACATTGGCGGGAACGGCTAATGCCACCGCTGGTCCTTTCTCGGGTCCATTTCCAGGCAATGGAACGATCACTCCAGCACCCACTACGGGTATCATCGTGCCTCCGGGTCTGCATGGTATTTGTCTGCACACGCCTACCGCATCCAGCAATTACACGAATGGTAATGGCGCCAATCAATTCTATACGGATGGCCAGGTTGAACTTCTCCTGGGTTATACATCCAACGTGCTGTGGGCAGGTGGTTTCACACCTCGCGTATTCAATGGTTATGTTACCTATGGTACACAGAGCAACGCTGGTGAGATTGTCCAAACACAGGGTGATTCATCCGGTTCTGTATTCCCGATCGGAACAGTAACTAACTGTTTTGTTGTTGAGGACGTTGCTGGTAACACCGGCACATGCTGCTTCGATATCACAGTTAACGAGTTTCCAAATGCC
>AERA01004535.1_pt1 | contig 22357 bp, 15 predicted proteins | sample 267968 | NCBI WGS metagenome assembly AERA01 (sample SAMN02954363, study PRJNA61401) | activated sludge metagenome | biome: terrestrial; feature: wastewater treatment plant; material: activated biomass; isolation source: activated biomass of an industrial wastewater treatment plant | reverse complement strand
CCCAGAAAAAATAATCCTCAAGTAAATGCTGCCGCTCGACAATGGCTGTGAGGGCGTCATTGATCCCTTTCAGGTTTTCTACGCTTCGGTGTACACTTAAGGCCTGCGATTCAAACCGGTTTTTGAAGTAGCGACTGATATTGATCTCGTTATACCACTTCAGCAAGTCATCTTCCCATTCCTTGATCTCAGCCTGGAGGCCGGTCTCTTCCGGCGCGTTGTGTGAATTCAGTCGTTTGAGCTGGCTTCGGATATGCGTCTCGATGGATTCCCGGGCATTCAGTAACTGCGTTCGGAGATTCGTCATGATCTCCAGCATTTCAGCAAGGGAAGGGTTTTCCTTGTGTTCCGGCGCGATCGTAACCCACGATTGACCGGCTTCGATCTCGGAGATGATCTCGAGGTACCGGTCCTTGATCATCTTGCGGTCCTGGCTCAGTAGCTTGGATTTTTTACTCAATTGACCCCGCAAGCGATCTGATAATGTCCCCATGCTGCTTTCAAAGGAAAAAGCATCGCCATAGGTCAAATGCATTTCCCGCGCCTGCCCGAGCCATTTGTCAATCTGGTTGACGTAAATGTGAATTTCCCGGATCCAATACGTTTTCACAAAATTGAAATAGCGCAACATGATCCAGTCCGCCCGTTTCAACAACTCCGTCGCGCGATCGGCAGTGAGGGAAATGAATTCCATCACTTCATTCTTTACAAAATCAAGGGAGTGATTGACCAGCAGGCTGACATCCAGCGCTTCCAGGTGATGGAATCCATCCTGGTGCAGTTTGATCAGCTTGATATAGTGTTCGATCTTGTGGCGGAGTTTCTTGTATTCCGCCGGCGATATGTCAAATGATGACCGGGATAGTTTATAAAAGAGCGGATTGACGCTGGATAAATCAAACGAACCGGCGAATTTCTGGATCAGGTCATATCGATTGGTGCCGGGCCAGAGATCTTCATGCAGGGAAGCCCATGGTTGGCGCACACGCTCCAGGTCACCGGAATATTTATATCGCTCGATATGATGAATATTCTCCGTCGGGGTGAGTGGCTGGACGGTGGCTTCCAGGGGATTGACACGACCGGTTCCGGCCGAATAAATAGCCTGATCGATCTGCTGCAGCGGATACAAGGCCAGTAATTCATCGACTACATCAGGCTCATCATACCAGATGATCACCGGTTTGCCGTTGACGGCATCCCGGGCCGCCATGGCCGCGAGGAGGGATAGATGATCTTTTCGGGGGCTCCAGTTCCATCGCCGGCGGGTGGCCGGTGGAGCGGTAAACAGACGGGCTTGTTCAGGATTGAGGTGACTGCCCAGCGTATTGGCACTGCTCATAAGTCAAGATCCTTATCCTGCAAATATTACACTTTTCTGTAATATGTAATAATCTGTATTCAAAAATCGTTCGTCGAGCCTGCAGTCGGAGCAGCCTAATCGCCGGATTCCTTGATCCCACCGCTGACTTTTTCCCCATTCACGTATTCGTATTCCACTGTTACATTGCCGTTTTCATCATAATACCGGAAGTAACCATGGAGCTTGCCGTGCTTGTATTGCATCTCTTGCTTCACCTTGAAGGTGCGATCATCATAGAGCCTTACGACCCCGTTGATCTGGCCATTCTCGTATATCCGTTCTTCAATGACCTTTCCGAATTTGTAGGCATACCAGGGGCCATGTAATTGACCCATTCGATACGTGGTGCGCAAATCCGCCTGGTTTCTGAAGCTATAACGCATGGCCACGCCATCTAATTTGCCGTCAATAAAATGATTGACCAGCATCAGGTCGCCTTCAGGCGTGTATTGCACCCACATGCCGGTCCGTTGGCCGTCCAGCACATAGCCTTCCACCTCGACATTTCCCAGCGAATCCAGTTTAACAGCACGCTGAACAGGGCTGCCGTCAATGGATTCCATCACCATGTCGGCATAAGGGCCCGTTCCGAGCGCTTGACTTCCGCCATCCTTGCATCCTCCGGCACCCATCGAGCAGAAGATGATAAAGGCCAGGTAAAGTAATTGAATAACAGGCTTTTGCATATTTCTTATTATGATGTTAATGGAAATTCACGATCAAGCATGAAAATCAGAATTTGATATTTTTGCCATGCTTCAAAACGCCGGTCCTGTGCTTTTTCAGCATAAACGACCGGACAAATTTCAATAAACCATATGGATATTTTGATAGAAGGCCTTTCAAAGTCCTACGGAACACAAAAAGCCGTCGATCAGATCTCCTTTGAAGTGCGCACTGGAGAGATCGTGGGATTCCTGGGTCCGAATGGCGCCGGCAAGACCACGACGATGAAAATGATCACCCAGTATCTCATGCCGGATGCGGGGCAGATCATAATCGGTGGAAAAACCATTTCTCAGCATAACCTGCGCGGCGCGATCGGGTATTTGCCGGAGCATAATCCACTTTACGAGGACATGCCCGTGATTGAATACCTCGAATTCTGTGGTCGATTGCAGGGCATGCCATCTGATCATTTACCAGTACGGATCCGCGAAATGATTGAGATGTGTGGACTGACGGAAGAAAAACACAAAAAGATCGGAGAACTCTCAAAAGGATATAAGCAGCGCGTCGGCCTGGCCCAGGCGATGATCCATGATCCGGCCATCCTTATTCTCGACGAGCCAACCACGGGACTTGACCCGAACCAACGCGTAGAGATCCGGGATCTGATCAAACGGATGGGGATGCACAAATCTGTCATCCTCTCCACCCATATTCTTCCAGAGGTTGAAGCTACCTGCGACAGGATCCTGATTATCAACAAAGGAAAGATCGTGGCCAATGGAACACCGGACTCACTCCGCGCCCAGGCAAGTGGAAAAAGCATGCTCCTGGTCGATATCGAAGGACCCGACCACCAGGTCATTCACCAGGCCCTGCAACAAGTTCCTGGAGCGTTGAATATCGGCCTCAGTCCGGATCACAAACTCTTTGAAGTGGAATGCACCGATGCACGTCAGACCGCCCGTGAGGTGTATAAGATGTGCGTGAGCAAAGGCTGGTTACTCATGCAAATGAGCCCGGTTGAAGCCCGGCTGGAAGACATCTTCCGGAATGTCACGATGAATTGATCCAATTTAACTCAATAGAAAACTTAAATCCAATCGTTCGATGAGATACGCGTGGATTATCGCCAAAAAAGAACTCAACAGTTTTTTTGACTCGTTGGTCGCCTATATCCTGCTGGTCGCCTTCCTCGGCTTCAGCGGTTTTTTTACCTGGCTGTGGGGCGCTGACATTTTCTTTCACAAGCAGGCCAGCCTGGCCACGTTTTTTAATGTCGCGCTCTGGTCGCTTTTCTTCTTTATTCCCGCGATCACGATGCGCCAGTTTGCAGAGGAAAAGAAAACGGGCACCATTGAACTGTTGCTCACGAAAAAATTGTCAGACCGCCAGCTCGTTTTCGGAAAGTTCATCGGCTGTCTTTTCCTGGTGTGTATCGCCCTTGCCTTCACACTGCCGTATTACTACTCGGTGGCGCAGTTGGGGAATATTGACCATGGCAGCACCATCAGCGGCTACCTGGGCTTGATCTTGATGAGTTGCGCTTATATCGCGATTGGCTTGCTATCCTCATCGCTGACCAACAACCAAATTGTCGCATTCCTTATGGCATTGTTGATTGGTGTTGTTTTTCAGTTCATCCTGGGGTCAATTGGTTCCGGACAAACCGGGATAATTGGCGCCCTGATGACCGATCTGAGTATCCCGCGTCATTTTGAATCGATGTCGAGAGGCGTGATCGATACCAAAGACGTCCTGTATTTTTTAATCCTCACCTTTCTTGGCTTGATGCTCACGGAGTGGGTGATCGGAAAACGGAAATAGTTATGAACCCGAACAGAAAAATCTCATTGCTGCTGATGATCGGGATCGCTATCCTGGTCTTTCTGTTGTCCCGTCAGTTCTTTGTTCGGCTCGACCTGACAGAAGACAAGCAGTTCACGATGAGCAAAGCGACGAAGTCCATTCTTCGCGAACTGGATGATCCCGTCGATGTCAAAGTGTATTTCACCGGTGGTTTGCCGGCCGAGTTTGAACAGGTGAAGACTGATTTTCAAAATCTGCTCGTCGAATACAATAATATTTCCCATGGCAAGGTCAACTATCGCATCCTGGATCCACTGAAGGATCCGGCGATCGAACAGGAAGCCATGCAGGATGGCATACAGCCGCTGCTGATCAATGTGCGGGAAAAGGACGAAGCTTCCCAGAAGAAAGCCTTTATGGGCGCCCTGGTGGCGTATGGCGAGCAAAAAGAAGTATTACCGTTTATCAGCCAGGGCTCCGCGATGGAATATGATCTCACGACCGCGATCAAGAAAGTCTCGGTTTCCGACAAGCCTTCCCTTGGTTTTATCCAGGGGCACGGTGAGCCTATGTTGAATGAAATGGCGCAAGTGGTACAGGAACTTCGCGTGATTTATAGTCTGGAAAATCTTGACCTAGCCACGATTGAATCCATTCCGCCACGCATGCAGGCCATTGTTTTTGTCAATCCGGCAGACTCCATTCCTGCTGCGCATTATGGCATGATCGATCAGTATCTCGCGCAAGGCGGAAAGGTCATCGTGGCCGCCAATGCGGTGAATGGCGATCTGAGTACGGCCTCAGGCACAGCGATACAGCACAATATTTTTGGTTGGTTAGCTACGCACGGTGTGCAGGTTGAACCTTCATTTGTTGTCGATGCATCATGCGCTAAAGTGACGGTGCAACAACAACGTTCTTCGTTTTTCTCTTTCGCTTCGCAAATCAATTTTCCATATATCCCGCTGGTCAGCCGTTTTCCCGAGCATCCCGCTACCAGAGGATTGGAGGCCGTGATCCTCCAATTTGCCAGCCCGATCAACTTTTCAGCGGATGCAGCAGGGTCATGGATCCCGCTGGTCACGTCTTCGCAGCAAGCCGGGGTGCAACAGGCCCCGCTGTATTTCGATGTGCAGAAGGAGTGGACAAATGCTGATTTCCCCATGTCGGATATCGTCATGGGTGGCGTAGTGGAAAACCTGGGCGGTAACCCGGAGTCAAAGCTGGTGGTGTTTTCGGATGCAGACTTTTTCATTTCCCAACAGGGGAATATCAATCCGGATAATGTCAGTCTGTTGGTGAATACAGTTGAATGGTTGTGTGATAAATCCGGCCTGGCAGAATTGCGCACCAAAGGCGTCGTCTATCGTCCGATCAGGGAACTGGAGGATGGTGAACGTTCATTCATCAAGTACTTCAATTTCCTGCTGCCTCTCGCGCTTGTCGGGCTGGTGGGATTCTGGCGCATGCAACGCAGTCGTCGGTTGCGCATGAAACGAATGACGTCCGATTACATTTAATTCATCTTTGCTATGTCTAATCGCACACTCTGGATCATTTTCATTGTTTGCCTGCTGCTCTGGTTGCTCGGCACCTGGTTGAGAAAAGATCGCGGCAGTTCGTTCGATCCTGTTTTAATGACGGTGGATACCGCGAAGGTGGATCGCATTCATTTTATCCACCCGGATGAGGAGTTCAGGCTTGAGCGAGATGGTCAGGTTTGGCAAGCTGTGAATGGTGAATTGAAAGTGCCTGCCCAGGCTTCCATGGTTGAGCCCATTTTGAATCTCCTTCCCAACCTGGCGGCAAAACGTGTGGTCACGGATGACCCGAACAAATATCCCCAATACGAGATCACGGATGAAGAAGCCAGCCAGTTGATCGTGTTCCAGGGAAAGAAAGAAGTGGCGAATCTTTATGTCGGTGGCTTCCGGTTTGACCAGGCAGCCCGAACAGCATCCACATTTGTGCGAAAAAAGCAGGGTAAAAGCGTTTATCTCATAGATGGCTTTGCGGGGATGACACTGAAGGGTCGGTTTGATCAGTTCAGGGATAAATCGTTGGTGAAGGTTAACGCAGCCGATCTTACATCAGTCGAGTGGATGGATGCCGCGGGTCGCAAAGAGGTGATCCGCAAGGAGGATGGAGCGTGGCATTATGCAGGGATGGAAGCTGTCGACAGTACCCTGATGTCCAATTATCTCAACGCGCTTGTGGGTGCCCAGGGACCGAAGTTCGGCGACGGGAATTTGATCGGCAATCGTGCGCCCATTGAACAAATCACATTGTATGGCAACGACATGATCGATCCGACGGTGCTGGGCGTGTACGAAGTGAGCGATACGCTCAGTCCGTTTTTGATCCATTCATCGGTGAATCCGGACGCGTATTTCCTTTCCGATTCGGTAGGTTTGTACAAGCGTATATTCGCCGATCTCCACCGATTTTTTCCAGATGGTCAATAAAGATATCGCCCGTCAGTTTAGCCTCCTGGCCGGATTGATGGAATTGCATGGCGAGAACGCGTTCAAAACGAAAGCGTATTCGAATGCCTACCTGGCGCTCCGCAAATGGGATCAGCCGTTGGCGGATATGGCGCAGGCGGACATTGAAAAAATCCCGGGTATCGGTTCGTCAGTGGCCGCCAAGATCCGCGAGTTGCTGGATACCGGGACCATGGACGCGTTGGAAAAATACAAGGCCAAAACCCCGGAAGGTATTCAACAACTACTTTCGGTGAAAGGCCTGGGACCAAAGAAAATCAAGGCCATATGGGATGGGCTTGAGATTGAAACGCCTACCGAACTCCTGTACGCCTGCCAGGAAAATCGGCTGGTCAGCCTGAGTGGGTTTGGCCTGAAATCCCAGGAAGATCTGCGCCAGAAGATTGAATACTTCCTCGAATCGCGGAAGAAATATCTGTACGGCCATCTCGATGCCGATATGCCGGTGATTCAGTCCAGACTTGAAAAAGCTTTCCCGAAACATCGCTTTTCATGGGTTGGAGAAGTAGCCCGGAAATGCCCGGTGATTGACCGGATTGAAATGGTGGTTGCACCCCCATTGCGCGAGGATGATTTCAACGGAAAAGAAGGTATTTTCTTTCAGCAAGAAGTGGAAGGCGGTGTGTTGGTGGAAGTGGAGGAGCGGTTTGATGTGTACTTGTTTGGCGTAGAAGATGATCGCTGGATGGAGGAATTGGTGCAGAGGACGGTTTCGGGGGGAATATTAGAAAAGGCTGAGGCTGAGGCTAAGGCTAAGGCTGAGGCGAAGGCTGAGGCTGAGGCTGAGGCGAAGGCGCATCTAAATAAATATCCCTCCATTGAGGACGTTTTGAATGCATGGGGTTATGTCGAGTTGGCGATTGAGATGACGGACTTTCCTGGGATTGAAGCGGCTGATCCTGAGTTGTGGCGTGATTTGATCACGGATTCCGACATCAAAGGCATTATTCATAATCACAGCACCTGGAGTGATGGCATTCATTCGCTGGAGGACATGGCGAAATGTGTGCGGGATGCCGGGTATGAATACTTTGCGATCTGTGATCACAGCCGTAGCGCGTTTTATGCAAATGGGTTGAGTGCGGAGCGTGTGTTGCAGCAAATGGAGGAAATCGATCAACTCAACCAGAAGCTGGCGCCATTTAAAATTTTCAAAGGAATTGAATCAGATATTCTCGGTGACGGCTCGCTCGATTATGAGGAAGAGATCCTGAAGAAATTCGATCTGATTGTGGCTTCGGTTCACAGCAACCTGAAAATGGATGAGGAGAAGGCCATGTCCCGACTTATCAGGGCTATTGAAAATCCGTACACCCGCATCTTGGGTCACCCGACAGGTCGACTATTACTCTCTCGCCAAGGCTATCCTGTCGATCACAAAAAACTGATCGACGCCTGTGCTGCAAATGATGTGGTGATCGAATTGAATGCGAATCCCCTTCGTCTGGATATTGATTATACGTGGTTGCCCTATTGTATGGAAAAAGGAGTGCTGGTCTCCATCAATCCCGATGCGCACGCGAAAGGCCAGGTCGACCTGGTGAAGTATGGCGTTATTGCCGCTCGCAAAGGAGGGTTGAAGAGAACTGCTTGTTTGAATGCAATCTCCTTACAGGAATTTTCAAACTGGATCATGAAAAAGAAGTAAAAACTAAAAATTAAAAACTAAAACCTACAGGTAAATCCTGTTATAGGAGTTCAATCCAACGGACTTGAAGGATACCAAAATTTACTTTTTACTTTTTAGATTTTAGTTTGCCTGATGGAGGTAAACGATTTCACTGAAATCGATCTACATCATATCCAGCGCTTTCACCAGGTAGGTGAACAGGAACGGCAGCGTCAGCCAGAACCATTCCGGGCTGTACAGCAGTAGTAAAACGCAGGCAACGGCTGACACCAGGAAGATCAGCCAGTTCATCATCGTATTGCTGTTATCGGGCTCGTGGACTCGGGTTTCCATACAGGATCGTTTGTGGGGCGAAAATAGAAAATTTCAGCCTTAGGATGAAATATTAGGCTAAGGCTAAGGCTAAGGCTGAGGAAGTTCTGCCAAGGCACCTCGTGCCACCACTAGTGGTGGCACGAGGTGGTTTAAAGTGTCGTTTATGTCCCTTGAGGGGTAGTTTTCGCGTACGGAAAACAAGCCTGACCCCCAAGGAGCCAAGTACTGAATACTGGTTACTGATAACTGATTACAAAACCAAATAGGACTTAAGTCCTATGGTTTTTCCGGGGAGTCGCCATCATCAATGATCGCCTCATCATCCTCCTCCGGCAGTGGTGGTAGCGGGGTCATCCCTTCAATGCTACCGGAATCCCCGGATTTGGTGATGATGGGCTTGCCCATGGAGTAATCTCCATCTGCGTACCGGGAAGCCCGTTCGAAGAAGTCATCCTTTCCCTTGAGGAGATCTTCATGCTCCCGGAGCTTTTCATTGACCGGCTTGTCGGCCCAGCCATCGCCGTCGGGATCGATTTTCCGACGTTCTTCCTCAATGGTCTCGTCCAGCTTTTTGGCCTTGTCGAGCATGGCATCGACACCCTCATCAAACTTCTGCTTGCCTTTTTCAGCCAGGTTTTTGGCTTTTTCAAAGACATCCTGGCTCACCTCTTCGGCCTTTTCCCAGACCTTGTCGGAGGTTTTAACGGCTTTGTCCAGTACCTCTTTGCCTTCTTCTTTGGCCTTGTCCCAGGTTTTGGCGGCGGATTCACCGATTTTTTCCCCGGTTTTGAACGCTTCAGTTTCCTGGGCGGGCTTGGGCGGGGGCGGGGTGGCAGCCTGGCGTGGTGTCCAGTCATTCTCCTTGTCACTAAACCGCTCCTTCATATCCTGGTAGGTATCCCTGGCCTTGTCGGCGATTTTTTCCCCGATCTCCTCAGCCTTGTCAACGCCTTTCTTCCAGGTTTCCGAAGCAGCGTCCATAAAGTCCTCGCCGGATTCCTTTGCTTTTTCCGCAGCTTTATCAGCGGCCGATTTGGCCACAGCCTTCTTCACCCAGAAGAGCCGTTTCATATCATCCAAAAAACCCATATTGATGTCGTATTTGTGGTTAAGGTACACGTTTTCACCTATTTCTGACCAACGATTCCCTAAGGGTTTGGGTTCTATCTTAACATAAAAAGTTAAATATATTTTAAAGGGCCTGTCGGCTGTGATACACGGGTTGGGTAGTCTGTTCTATGTGCGTTAACTTTGTGCAGACTTGCTGATGAGAATGAATCGTGTGCTGATATCACTTTTACTGTATGCCGGAACCGGCATGCTGCCCGCGTTAAACGCCCAGGAGATCCAATGGCTGTCCTGGGAAGAAGCACAGAGCCTGAATGCGAAAGAGCCCCGCAAGTTCATCGTCGATGTGTACACCCAATGGTGCGGCTGGTGCAAAAAAATGGATAAAGCCACCTTCGGCCAGCAAACGATCGCAGAGTATATCAACAAGCACTATTACGCGGTCAAGTTTGACGCTGAAACCAAAACTGATATCGAATTTAACGATAAGGTGTATAAATATGTCCGCTCCGGCCACTCGGGCTATCACGAGCTCGCGCTGGATCTCACCTTCGGTAAATTATCATACCCGACGATCGTCTTCCTGGATGAACAACTCAATGTTCTCCAGCCAATCCCCGGCTATAAAGACGCCCAATCGCTGGACAAGATCATGAAGTACTTCGCGGAAAACTATCACCGCACCACACCCTGGAAGAAATTCGAGGAGATGTACCACAGCAACCGGTTACCTCCCGAACCACCGTCCCCGCCTAAGTCCGACAAGGACAAGAAGTAAGTTTACAGATACACCGGATCAATGACTAATCCGTAGATCGTATCCCGTCCTGCTTTTTCCTGGAAAATTTTTTTGCCGCGCACATTCGGCGCTCTGATGCCGGATTGTAAAATGACTGGCGTGTGGATCCACCAGGCTTCATCCCAAACCGACTCATCGATAAACCGTTGATGGGTATAGGCGCCACCTTCCACCAATAGGATCCCGATCTGATGTTCAAATAATGTCTCCAGCATAAACATGGCATGCGCCTGATCATCACCAAACGTGAATGCATTCACTTCTTGATCTGGGATCAGCTTGTTTTGATTCGTACTGAAATAATAGATGTCGCGACCATCTTCATTGAATATTTTATAGTTGGCGTGCAGCTTTCCATTCGGGTCATAGATCACCCGGTGCGGTGAACGTCCTGGAAATGCCCTGGTCGTTAATTCAGGATCATCTGTCATCACTGTACGCGCACCGACGAGGATAGCATCCGATTCCGCGCGCAACTGATGTGACCAGATCTTCAGATGAGGATCGCTCAGCCAGATCTGTTCACCTTCTTTTCCGATAAACAGGTCATGGGATTGCGCCCATTTCAGGATGACATGCGGACGCCGTTTCAGGATATTGGTGGTAAATGATCGGATCAAGTCATGGCCTTCTTCAGGCAGAATGCCTTCAATGACAGTCACGCCATGTTTTTGTAAAATGTGCTTTCCTTGTCCCGCTACATCCGGGTTGGGATCCAGCACACTGACACGCACGTCTTTGATGCCTTCCCGAAGGATCAGATCCGTGCACGGCGGGGTTTTGCCGGTGGTGCAACAAGGCTCTAATGAAACGTAGAGCGTGGAGTGGGGGATGAGGTGCTTTTTGTTTTCCGGTACATTTCGAATGGCTTCCACTTCAGCATGTGCCTCCCCAAATTTCTGGTGAAACCCTTCGCCGATGATCGTACCCTCATGTACGACTACTGAACCTACAGGCGGATTAGGGGATACGGAGCCGATGCCGCGGCGAGCGATGTCGAAACACCTCGACATGAAGAGTTCATCCGGCTTTGCTATTGCCTTCGGCATGATGCAAAGATTGTATTTTTCTTTACCAAGGGCGGTACCCTTGGCTTGCAAATGACGACCTTTCAGGCCTTTTACGTCTCTTTTCACTCTTTTCACTCTTTTCACTCTTTTCCTCTTACAATGGCATCTCTGAACTTGCGGTTACATCTGCTTTTTAAATACAGCCGTTTAACGTAATTTTCCAGTCATGAACCCCTTTCGCAAATACGTCGTCGAATTCCTGGGCACCTTTTTCCTGGTGATGACGATCTGCATGGTCTCCGGGTTTGAATCCGGGTGGAGTTATCTTGGGATTGGGAGCATGCTGGTCGTGATGACCTACCTGGGCGGGCATATCAGTGGTTCGCATTTCAATCCGGCGATCAGTGTGGCGATCTGGCTCCGGGGTAAAATGGACGGAGGCGATGTCTTGCCATATATCGTCGCGCAGCTTTTAGGTGCTACGCTTGCCGCCATGCTGGCAGGGTTTTTATTGACCGCAGTGGAGGGATCGGAACGCTTTGAGCATGAATTAATGATTGGCCCGGCCCTCATCGCAGAATTATTGGGTACGATCCTCCTGGTGCTCGCGTACCTGACCATGTTTGTCAATCGCAAGTCTTCGGGCAATTCGTATTTCGGCCTCGTGATCGGCTTTACCTATATGGCCGTATTCTACGCATTTGGAAATGTTTCGGTCGGTGCATTCAATCCGGCAGTGGCTTTGGGGATTACCATGGCGGAGATCACGTCGTGGTCGTCGATCTGGATCTTCGCTGTAGGTAATTTTGTGGGCGGTGTACTGGCGGCATTCCTGGGTCAGTATCTCAATGGGCCGGATCAATAAGATATTTCCAAATGTAAAGTAATTGCCATTTCACACTAATGATCAATCGGGTATTGATTTTTTGATGATTAAATGTTATATTCGTTCACTTTTATTTTTGAACGCCAAAACTTTGACACTATGAAAACCACCATTCACATTTATCTCACCAGTTTGATCGTCATTTCAAGTATTACATTAGGGGGGGGGCAACCACAGTTTGCAAATCAGGACTTTGAAGATCCGGCTTATTGTGATCCTTCGGATTGTGAAGACACGGATATAAGTTGCGTCACTAACTGGTGGAATTTTGCAGATTATGTAACTGAAGAGGATAGAGCTTGGGTTTATTATGATGATTTAGCCCCCTGCCTGACAGAAGATATTACGCTCGAGTCTTGTGGAGACGAAAGAGGGATGAAGATTTTTACTTCAACCGGGGTGGGTCATATTTATCCCGCCACAGCAAATCCATTTCATAATTGGCCTACTCCAAGTGATTACTATGTTATTGGATTTGATCTAAACTTTTGGAAGCTAACTACATCTGGAGTTTCAATTGAAATTTATGTGGCAGATGATGTCAGCATTAGCACCGCAACTGAAACTTTTCTGATTGGCAAATCAGAGGTTTTTACAAATAAGAATGAATGTATACCAGTTAGTATTCCAATTATCGACCCTCTGGATGTCGCGCGATTGCTCTCTTACCCATATATATTCTTCAAGCCTGATAGCGAAGCACCTTCTCCACCAGAAGAACCTATTAATCTTGATTTTGAAGGTGTAATTGATAATCTTGAAACGTGTAATTTATTTGATTTTAGCTATTCAACACTGGATTGTGATATGCTTTGCTTTAATTGGTCCACAGATTGTATCCTCTCTTGCAATTCGGATAGACTGAATGACCCTGAACTTGATGATTGCTATATATTCATTGAGGTTAGAACAGAGCCCTTTCCAAATGGAGAGGTACTTGAAGAATGCTATTTTGATTATATTGGTAATGGACAGTGCTGCTTTGATGTACCAGAGTATGATACGTATATTGTAACCGTGGAAACCAAATTTCAGCTTCAGGGTCAATTGATCAATCCAGTTGAAGTTTTTGAGATTTCCTACCAACCTTGCAGTACTGTCGTGATTTCAGCAAATACAACCTGGACAACTAATGATATTGATCAGTTTGACAGGTTTGAAGAGATCACTGTAGCTTCAGGCTATACCCTGACCATCGAGGATGACGTGATTGTCAAGTTCTGCGAAGACGGTGAGTTGATCATTGAACCTAACGCCCGGGTGATCCTGCATGGCACATTGACTGCCGATTGTGAGGCAGGATGGCAGGGAGTCGAGGTCCAGGGAAATGCCAACGCCAGTCAATACCCGGTAAGCTCGACCTATTCCCAAGGGCGGCTATTCTGTGAGCCGGGATCAACGATTGAACATGCCTATACAGCAGTCAGGTTGTATGGACCAAATTACGGCAATAGTGGAGGACAGATATATGCAGAAGGGGCCTTTTTCCTCAATAACCAGAAAGGGTTAGATTTTGCTCCATTCAAGAATATTGTTCCTTCCACTTCCATTGAGAGTTACTATCTTTCTACAATCAGTGATTGTACTTTCGATATAACTGCCCAGTATCTTCTTCCTCAGCCTTTCCTGGTACACATCGAAATGCACAGGATAAATGGGGTGGATATTATCGGCTCATATTTCGGAAATAATCTAACTATACCTGGTGCAATAAGGCAAATGGAATATGGAGTCGGAATAAAGGCAATAGGTGCGGGTTTTGATGTTTTACCATTGGGTGCCTGCTCACCCCCATGCAACCCTACCCGGAGATGTGAATTTTATGGCCTGGGTATGGGTATTATGGCTGGCAAGGCGAGAGAGAACAGACCATTCAAAGTTTACAACTCATGGTTTCAAAAGTGTTTTTTTGGAATTGTCAACAATTCGGTATCGGGTGCTGACATTTTGTTCAACACATTTGAAATGGGGCACATCCATGAGCTATCAGGTGATGAGGATCAAATCGGTATATCCTTGTCAGATTACATTGCGGGCATGCAGGTGCAGGAGAACCGGTTTGTAAGATCAGCAGGCACAGGAAATGCGGACCACTTATTAGGTATTGTGGCTAAACAAATTGGCACAATGGACCAGGCTGTCCGAAAGAATTATTTCTATGAAATGGATGTGGCTAATGAATCCGTTGGAGTAAATGGTAGATATACTGGCACAGGACTATCCACAGGGCTCAGGTATCTTTGTAATCAAAATACGGATAATACGATAAACGACTTCTATGTTGTTCCTGCTGATTTAAAGTATCACGAGAGTGGTATTAATCAAGGGCAATATTATCCGGGCATCCAGGCCCCGTTGGCCACTGGGAATACCTTCTCGACTACCGGTGACCCTGACGATGGTGACTTTGGAAATTATGGCGACTGGATGCTTCGCTATATATACTATGCATCAAACTCAAGCGAAATTCCACAAGATTATATTGGGATTGACCCCTCACAATCTGACCAAAATCCATGTTCACAAGCCATCATTTTCCAACCAAATTTGACTGAGGAGGAATATGGAGATGCGTATGAGTTTTATTTTCAAGAATTGGATAGCCTTAATTTGAAAATTAACTTTGGAGATTCGATTGCTGCTTCATATTATAAGTTCAGAACAGATTCTGTTCTCCAAAATATTTTCAGATATTATGAGTATGATACCACAGGCTATTCAATAGATTCAATTCAGAACTGGTATTTTATCTCAGGATTACTGGAGGCTCATCTGCTACTTGCGGGAAGTCAACACGGTGCTGGTGACTTTAGTAAAGCTGATGCAACTCTCGACTCGATCCTGATCTGGCATTCGCTTTCTAGTGATCAGATATTGGATATTGAGCGGATAAGATATCTGTATGGAATTATTGAATCTGATACAATTCCGGTACTAACGCAAACGCAATATGATTCCCTTCTATTGTATAGCGGAGGAATTGGAGCTTCCTATAGTCTGGCAAGGAGTATTTTATCACTATATGACACCCTTATCCCGCCTCGATATTATATACCTGGCGAACTGACACCAAGGTCCAGAGAGACTGATAAGTATGAAGAAAGTGTGCTTGGCGGCTTTAATATTTTCCCCAATCCTGCCTCAGACGAATTAAATATTATATTGGATCCTAGCCATATGATGGCAGAGTTTATACTGTTTAGTTTATCCGGTAAATTTATCATGAAAAGACAATTAACTGCTGGCTTAAATACAATATCAACGGCTGATTTGAATTTATTGTCGGGTATTTACATTGCCACTATGAAAAATGGAGACTTCTACCGGATTTCGAAGATTGTGATCTCAGATTAGTATAACATTCTGCCATGGAACGATGCACACTCATTTTTTTAATGATGATTGGGTTAATATTTAATTCTGTATTGGCCCAATCAGGATATAATAAAATATTAAAATCAAATGAGGTTGTTAATTTAAATATTGATGGGATTAATTTCTTTAATAACAGGATTTATCTTGGTGGAAATGCCAGAATCACTTCGCCAGGATTGATAGGGTCTTGGACTGCTGCACTGGATACACTTGGAAATATTATTTGGGAATATGTATTATTGGATTCCACCGAGCACATTATTATGAACACTCCGAATAATTTAATGGTTGTTGATGAGTTTATATATAATCCTTTAAATTATTTCTATAATAATCGATTGGGAGTGATTAAGTTAGATCAATTTGGCAATAAAGTTGACATTTTCGATTTTCTTAGCGATGATGTGTTTATTCAACCTTATGATATAACCAAGTATGAGGACTATTTGTACATGTTTGGTTATGTTAATGAAAATAATAATGGTAGAGGTGCATTTGCATTGCGAATTGATTTGAACGGAAATCAGATATGGAAGAAAAGATTTGTTTCGCCTTCCGGCAATTCCGGATTTGCAGATGTCGTGGATCATGGCGACGGCCGATTTACCATCTCATCTGCAGAGGTATCGGATGACTTTTTAAAGGATTCAAAAGTTCAAGGCTGGATCAAGCCATGGATTTTTACAATAGATACGAACGGAACGATCCTGGAATCCTGGCTAGGTGAGGAAAATGATGAGCGTACTTTTGGCTTTGGACCTCTGCTCCATATGGAAAATGGGGATTGGATTATTGGGTCGACTGAATATGTTGAACAATGGCATCTCGGAGATTATTGGCTCCGTAGAATTCCAACTATAAGTCGCCTGGATCCAGAGTTCAACCTGATATGGAAGAAAGATTTTAATATTTGGCCCGGACATACAGATAAATGGTTGGATTTTGATTATGATAGTTTGCGAGATGAAATTATAATTGCTGGTGAGCGAGGATTATTATACGATTCTGTTTATGGGGAATTATGTATGTGGATATTAAAACTAAAACCTGATGGAACAATTATTTGGGAAGTAGCGGATACCATAATTTCAGGCATTCAAAATGATGTGATCCACTTTACCGCTGGTCTGGCTTTGGCCCCTTCCGGCTCTATTTATGTAACCGGATATATGGATCATTTCACTAATCCTCCCTATCAAAGCGGCTGGCTGGTCAAAGCTACCCCAGATGGCTGCATCGAAACACTGTGTACCACTACATCGCTGGAAGAGCAAATCGCAGCAAAAGCCGGCATTCAGATCCTCTTTCCAAATCCGGTACATAATGAGATTCGTATCCGCCTGCCAGATCCTCCGCTGCACGGTTCCGCTCTCTGGATATACAATACACAGGGCATGCCTGTCCGAAATGAAGCCATAAACCAACAAACATATACTTTCACAACTGATCTCGCGCCTGGGATGTATGTTTATGAATTACGGGAAGGAATGACTACCCGCTATATCGGAAAGTTTGTGAAATTATAGCCCGGGTACCGGTTACGGTCCATTCACAATTCACAAGCGCAACAGCTGCTCAAACCTCCCCATCCTGACAAAGTGATAAATGATCTTGCTATCCTCCGCCATATTCGGCCTGGGTTCGATGTGATCCATTACATTCGCATAACCACTGATCGGGTAATCGCGATCGATATAGCCCCAGCCCATCATTTTGCCGCGTGAGATCAGTACCAGGCTCACCTCATCCGGTACGCGTCCTGCATCTACTATCACAAAATCCTCTTCCAGCACCCGGTGGGTATCCATGATCGCATGGCGTACACGTTCGTTGTAATCATCCGGTGATTCTTCGTGTACACAAGCGCCTTTGCAGCGTCCGATCTGATGATAAAAACATGCACCCGGACCGGTGTCGATATCCGCTTTTTTCATGCACAGGTCGTACTTGTCAGTCAGGCTGCGGAGATAGTTGCTGGCCGACTGGAAATCCGGAAGCTCGTGCAAAACAGCGGCAGTGCCATTGGATTCAATCTTGTTTTTCTTGCGGACCTTGAACTGGATATAACCGCCTTCATCAAAGTAATAATAGATAGCAAACGGAAATGATTTTCTTCGTTGCGCCCGGTTAATGTCCGGTTGCAATTGCTTTATCTCCGCGTTCTCAAGCAGGCAGGCAATCAATTCGCTACCGGTGAGGGCATAGGTGATGTCATGGACCCGCTGCTGCATCTTCAATGCCTTTGGCGTCATTTCGGCAAAATGCTGCATGACCCGTTTCTGGATCTGGATGCTTTTGCCAACATAAATCACCCTTCCAGTATCGTCATGGAAATAATACACGCCTGCTGCATCGGGCAGGTTGTGCAATTGCTCGAGGGAAATATTGGGTGGAAGTCTCGCCTCTTTGATCCCCCTGTTGATAATGTCATCCGCTTCGGAAACATTTTCACCCATCTCGGTGATGCGTCTGAACACTTCAGCTGTGGCTAAAGCATCATCCAGCGCCCTGTGCCGGTTATTGACCTTGAGATCAAAATGCCGGATCAGCGAATCGAGGCTATGGGATTTGAGCTGCGGTAGCATTTTCTTGCTCAGTCGAACCGTGCATAATTGTTTTCGCGTGTAGGGGAAGCCCAATCGCGCAAATTCCTCGCGCAGAAAACTGTAATCAAATCGTGCGTTATGTGCGACAAAGACAGCACCCTCCGTTTTGAGCACGATGTCTTTCGCCACTTCGTAAAACAATGGTGCGTCTGCCACCATCGCATCGGTGATGCCGGTCATGTCGGAGATAAAGGCCGGAATACTACGCTGTGGGTTGATCAGCGTTTGATATTGATCCAGGACTTCCTTGCCGTCGTGCAGGACGATGGCGATTTCCGTAATTTTATCCCGCCGGGCCAGCCCCCCGGTGGTCTCAATATCCACAATGGCGTATTTCCTCGGTTTTCCCATGATACATCATCAACCCCCAAAGGGATTCCTGATCCTAATATCCATTTTTTTCATCATATGTCACGGTTGCACTCAGCCCGTCACTGGTGGGTACCCTAAGGCTCTGAAAGCCGTTGAACTCGGCGCGTGGAGCCTGGAGGCTTACTTGCCTTTACTCCAGAACAAACAAATCGCGCTGGTGGTGAATCATACCAGTCTGATTGGTGAAACACACCTGGTCGACACGCTCATTAGCCAGGGTATAAAAATAGGGAAGCTCTTCGCTCCGGAGCATGGTTTCCGGGGAGGAGCCGATGCAGGCGCCACGATCAGAGACCAGGTTGATGAAAAGACCGGTATTCCGGTCATCTCGCTGTACGGCAACAAGAAGAAGCCATCATCTGAAGATTTGGCTGGTATTGAAATGCTCGTCTTCGACATCCAGGATGTCGGCGCGCGATTCTATACGTATATCAGTACGCTCCATTATATCATGGAGGCTGCTGCCGAAAATGGTATTCCGCTTATCGTGCTGGATCGACCGAATCCCAACGGCCATTATGTGGATGGTCCCGTGCTTGATACCGCTTTTCGATCATTCGTCGGCATGCATCCGATCCCGGTGGTGTACGGAATGACCATTGGCGAACTAGCACAAATGATCAATGGTGAAGGCTGGATCAAATCGAAATGCGAACTGACAGTGATCCCTTGCAAGAATTATGATCACAATACGATGTACGAATTGCCGGTTCGCCCATCACCCAACCTGCCTAACCTGAGATCCATCCTGTTATATCCCAGCTTGTGTTTTTTTGAAGGCACAGATGTCAGTGTAGGGCGCGGAACACAAATGCAATTCCAGGTGGTGGGTCATCCCAAGTTTTGGGTAGGCAGTTTTGCATTCACTCCGACGCCTCAACCCGGCGCTATGGATCCGCCATGGAATGGCATCACCTGTTATGGAAAGAGTTTTGCAAACGAAAATGTCGATTCATTATTTGCAAAACGAAAAATGGATCTGAATATCCTCCTGGGGTTTTATGAAGTATTGAAGCGACCTGATTTTTTCAACGCCTCGTTTTTTGACAAGCTGTCCGGTTCGGCCGATCTGAGATTACAGATTGAGAAAGGGATGAGCGAAGAGCAGATCAGGGAATCCTGGGAAGAGGAACTCAATGTGTTCCTATCGAAGCGCGTGAAGTATTTACTGTACGACGATTTTGAAAACTAAGATCTAAAGGCTGGCGTGATGATTCTGGCATTTGATATCTGGCATCTGATATCTAAAATCTAAAAAGTAAAATCTTAAATTCAATGCAGCCGATAGTCCAAATGAATGCAAAATCACCTGGCAAGAAAATTTAAAATTTACTTTTTAGTTTTTAGATTTTAGTTTGTTTCACACGGAGTCAACGGAGGTAACACGGAGTTCCACGGAGGAACTTTACTCCGCTCTACGTCCTATGCTCTCTGCCCTCCCGCGGCAATGCCTGAAGTCATTGGCGGGATCTTCGCTTCGCTCTGCCACGCTCCTTGGTCCAGGCTAAAGATTTACAGATTACCACATTACCACATTAACACATTAATTCTCCCCCCAGCGATAAATCACCTGCCCCCTGATCTCCGACCTACGGTTTCCAATGATCTCATCATTCCCCGAACCAATCATTTCCCGGTTGCGATACCGCGTTTCGGCAAATTTGATTTCCAGTGTCAGGTTCCTGATCCCTTTATAGCGCACATGGAAATAATACCGCACGCCCTGATCACTGAAGGCGGGAATCGCGTAGTAGTAGATCAGGTCATTCTCATACGTGTAGATCCGCGTGTCGTAGGCGTCGGTGTCAAATAATCCAACACGGGCGTTGAATGTCCAGGGTGATCCGATCGGATGGATCAATACATCCTGGTAGATCATGAAACCGTTTTGCTGCTCGTCTTTCAATTCATACGTTGTCCATTCGAGCCGGGTGCGCAGGGTGGTGGCTTTATCCAGGATATTGTTGAATTGCAGGCGAGCCTGTGTTTTGATCTGTGGCGCAACTTCGGCAATTGCGTCTCCGGTGGCCCGGGTGTTGAAATTGTTCTGCTTGTACCGGAACTGGGCATAGATATCCAGTCTGCGTTTTAAAGTATAGGTAATGCGTCCGAAATATTCCTGGCCTTCAGTCGGGCTGTCGACATTGAAGCGAAGCCAGGGATGCTTCCACATGTCATGGTAGAGGTCAATCTTCCATTTGGCCGAAGGCGTGATGGAAAGACCCGTATACAGGCCGGTCTCATTATTCGCCAGCGAACCTTCTCCAAACGAATTCGGGTAGATGGAGTGAAACGATTTGTCGTAAGACCTGAATAGTATAGCCAATGAAACACGACGATCCAGCGCAGCCAGCAAGCCGTTGATGGTGGCAAAGGCATTATTGTCGCTCCAGGCCGTTTCGCCAAAGAGGTGAATGCCCTTGATGGAAAAACCATAATCCAGGCTGACATTGGTCAGTTGATCACCATTGAAATAAAACTGGTTGTAGAGATCGAGCGATCGATTCAATGGCTTGTCCAGCGATGTATGCAGTGCATTGACATTGAGTGAAAGTCGTTTGTACTTGTAACCGATCACTGCCCCGGCTTGTGTATAGCGAACAATATCCTCATCCGCGATTTCGGAAGCGGTGCGATGTTGTCCTGACGTTTGCAGGCTGGTGATCTGTTCGATAATGATCGGCTCTTCGACGCCTTCAAAAAGGGTATCGGAGATGAGGTTGCCATCACGTCGTAATGTGCTGCCAAAGACGGTAACGGCAATTCGATCGGTGGGTTTGAACGTGGCGCCAACGCCGCGCATGAAATTATTTTCATCAACCGATGAATACGGACGCAAGGGTGTGCCGGAGCGTTTGATCGAGGTGACGAAACTGCTTTTTCCACCACCAAAGCCGGCGTGCTGGATCAGTCCTTGTCCCATGCTGATGGAATAATCGCCCAGCATCAGGGCGGGCAGCCACGGCTTATAATCGCGCAGGGCGATATGCGCCGAGACATAATCAAATCCATTATTGCCCGGGTTCAACAGACTTTCTCCCGCGTCTTTTTCTGTGGTGAATCCATAGCTGAGTGCATTCCCGTATTTGTGCCGGTAGCGCATATAGACCTTGTCCGGACTTCCCTCATAAGCTGGGCCGTCACCGATAAATCCTCTCTGATCCTGGATATAGCGACCGCCCCGGATATACATTTCATTCGTTCCCTGGAAAAACTGTTGGGCAAGCGGCGCGGAACGGGTAAACTCATCGCGGCCCCGGACTGTGGCGACAGACTGCAGGAGCCGGACTGTTTCAGCTGTAAATCCCGGCACCGATTGAAGTTCCAGCATGGAGATCAGCGGTCCATGTCGCGCAATGTGATCCTGAAGCCGGTTATAGGTGATCTCATTGATGATACGCCAATCGACAAGTAATCGGACATCCTCCCCATTGATATCCAGTGGATGGCGGATCCACCCTTCCAGGATCTCCCCGAATTCAGTGAAATCAAATTCCTCCGTACCGTCCAGGTTTTCAGTCAGGAACTCGATCCATTGCTGGTAGAGTTGCTGCACTTCCTGAGCATGGATGGCGGGTGCAGCCAGGGCAATGGTGAAGGCAAGAAAACCACGTATAAGAAGGCGATGCATGTTGCCTCAAAATAAGACGAAATGATTATTTGGAGAAAGCGTAAATGATGAGCCGGCAGGACATTGTAAAAATCATGTTATCCCATCGATATAATGAGTGGATTTCGGCTTTACTGCGACCTCGCTGAGGTCGGAGAATAATCATCATGCCTGGCTATCTAACATACTGTGACTTCTACGAAGTCAGGCCTCGCCTTGCTTCTGATTCGATAGCCAACAGCGTTGTCAAATTGTTCCAGACATAAAAAAAGCTGAACCAAACGGTCCAGCCCCGGCAATAAAACAATAAATCTTACTCCCAAAACGGGAAACCTGTATCT
>AERA01011034.1_pt1 | contig 22555 bp, 14 predicted proteins | sample 267968 | NCBI WGS metagenome assembly AERA01 (sample SAMN02954363, study PRJNA61401) | activated sludge metagenome | biome: terrestrial; feature: wastewater treatment plant; material: activated biomass; isolation source: activated biomass of an industrial wastewater treatment plant | reverse complement strand
TGGCATACTGATCGAAGGCCGTCGTGAAGATCACATCGAAATCCCACGTTCCAGCCTGGTTGAGAAAATCAAACCCACTCATACCCGGCATCTCAATGTCAAGCATAACCAGCGTGGGTTTAAAGCGTGGCAGGAAAGCCAATGCCTGTCGCGGATCCGTTTCACTTCGTATTTCATATTTCACCGGCATGATCCGGGCGATCAGGTGCGCCAGCATATTGCAGGCACTTTCTTCATCATCCAGGAGCAGTATGCGGATCATAATGACAAATCTGGGATGGAACTCAACTTTGACGGCAATATAGGCAGCTCAAGGACAACCTGCGTTCCGCAACTGGTACCATCATCTGACAGCATGTCCGAAACCGTGAGACTGGCGTCCGGGTAGGAACGTTGCAAGATCCGTATTCTATCTTCAGATAACCGAATTCCCCTGGATGTTTTCTTTGCGCTATCCAGCCGATCAGCCCGAATTCGCCTCGCTGCCACTTGACCGACACCGTTGTCTTCTACTTCGATATGAAGATAGCCAGGTACTTTTTCCTGGATGTTTACCTCAAGATTCTTCCTCCCCACCTGGTGCCGAAGTCCATGCCAGATCGCATTTTCAAGATGTGGCTGGATCATCATGGGTGGTATATTAATCTCCTCCGGGTCGAGATCCCCATTGAGTTGAAAATGGTAACTGAATTCATCGCGAAAACGTAATTTCTCGAGTTCGAGATAAAGTTGAAGCATTTCCAACTCTTCTGCGAGTGATATCGCCGCTAAATCCACTTGCTCCAAAACCATCCGCAATAATTTTGAAAACTTGGAGAGGTAAGTATACGCCTCATCAACTTTACCGGTGATGATGCATTCCTGGATAGCATTAAGGCTATTGAATACAAAGTGAGGGTTCATTTGTGCCCGAAGGGCTTTTGATTCAAGCTCGGCGAATTCCCGGGCAATTGACATGTCCCGTTTATATTTCCGAAGGCGGGCCATCAGGATCAATAATCCGGCCCCAATCACCCCTAAAATCATCGGGATGACAAATCCGGGCTTTCGCCACCAGGGTGGGAGCACGCGAATCAGAACCGGGTCCGGCAAGGTGAACCAATGACTTCCATCAAATGCTTCCACCTCCAACACATATCCACCTGGCGAAAGATCAAAATTGATCCGATTTAGCTGAGATAAAGTGGACCATTGTCCTTCGCCGCCAGAAGTTAATTTGTACCGGTACAGTACATGATCCTCCAACAAAACATCGCTCACAGCAAAGACAAACTGAATCACCGGCTCATCATGTTGAAAAACCAGCGACGCATTCGCGCGGGGCAAGGATTCCAATCCATCCGGACTTCGATAAAAAACAAATAGATCGAGAGAATCTCTTTCAAAATCAATACGACCCGGATCCACTATGATGAACCCCTTATTGGCACCAAAAATCAGTTCACCTGAATTCAGCTTAGTTGAACCCATGATAGCGAAGTTCACGACGGGCATTCCATTCCCCGGACCCATACGAAACACTTCACCAGTCCGGGGAGTATATTTCAACAGATTATAGTTGTTGGTCAACCATACGTTACCTTCATCATCCACTTCCAGCGATTCAATGCGCGGACTGATCAGGCCCTTTCCCTTAGTGAGTACCCGAAGTGAACTCTGGCTATCGATATGGGTGAATCCATCATAGGACCCCAAAAAAACATTTCCCCGATCATCACAGCCAAGACTGTATATGCGGTTGGAGGGTAAACCCTGTTTTGTCGAGTAGGTTTGCAACGTCCTGGATCCCCAGTCATAGAACCAGGCTGCTCCACCTGGCGATGACGAGACCCACAGACCCTCTTGCACAGGTAAAATATCAACAATGCGCTCATGGCGAATCGCTGATAACGCAGAATGTTCCGCAAATGTGTCGATCTCGAAAGTGCGCTGATGGATACGGAACAGTCCTTCACTGGTCCCCACGTACATGTATTCCCCATGCGACCGCAAGACACGGACCTGGTTCATACTACTCCAGTGCCCTGGATGATCGCCTTGCCCTATCAACTTTCGGAAATTACCATCTGCACTGAAAATACCGATCCCTTCCTGTCGTAACCCGACCCACATGTCTCCAAGATTACCCCGCTCGACGTAAGAGGGAGCAAGCCGTTCGGTGGATCGCCTTCCGCTTGACGGAATAAAAACAGGTTTCGCGATTCGTGTATCACGATCATAGATATAAACCATCTCCCGCATGCAGACCCATATTTTGCCTGAAACATCTTCCTTGACACTAATCACGCGGTTGTCTAACAGGTTTTTCTCTTTATCCACGAGGTAATTGACATACTCGATCTCGCTTCCAAAAACACTCGTGAAGTTGACCCCGTCAAGAGATGTGACCATCAGATGCCCGGTATTGTTTGTGACGATATAGCGAAGACTGTTGCTGATGATTGTTGATGGATTCACAGGATCATGCGCATAGTGGGTATACCGGGTCAGCGAACTGTCGAGCACCCATAGTCCCGCACCAATCGTCGTCATATATAATTGATCATCCTTGGCCCGCACCATATAATGGATCTGCTCATGCAGACTGGAGGTACTGAATGAAGGCGGAGGATTGATCTTGATCAACCGATCAGGCGTGGTTACCGAAACTTTCCACAAGTTGAAATATCCGGAGGCAGAAACCAGGAATTCATCTTGCGTCCAGCGGGCTACACATCTTGCTCCCGGCAGTGGAATAAAAGCTTCTTGCCTTTGATTGGTCACATTGACCAACATAACGCCACTTGAAGGAAAAGCGATCAAGTACCGATCCTTGTCAAAACGTCTGACGTCATCGAAACTTCGCTGATTGATCAGGCTGTCGAGCCAATGTTGCGGACTCCAGTCTGCTTGCTCTGCGGATCGGCTAAAAGCACCTATTGAAGTAAGTGCATAAATACGTCCCTGCCCATCTTCCAAACAGGCGGTTACCCCCAGGTCAGGCATTTCCGGAAACACCGTTTGCCGGGTCATGCGCCGATGCTGATCCAGCATGGTTAATCCCTTCACTGTGCAAACCCAGACCCGGTTGGCGTTATCGCACATCAGAAAACCAATCTGATCAAAAGGCAGTTCGGGATGTGTATGTTGATAATAATAGTTGACTTCATGCCCGTTATACCGGACCAATCCATCGGAGGTGCTCACCCAAAGGAAGCCAAACTGATCGAAGGTGGCGTGCCAGGAACCCAGGCTATTCATCCCCCTTTCAGCGCCCAGATAGCGAAATGTGAGCGGTTGCCCCGCCAATTGAAACGGAGAATGGACCAGGACCCACAATAAAAGATGGAGCAAAGGCTTCCCCATAGCAGCAACAGACAAATCTACAATTCTACCGTGTCGTCTGAAACACCGTTTTCTCGGTCATTTGAACCAGTTGATAGATCATGTAGGCTGCAACCCGGGGACTGACCACTTTCTCGATGGATCCGTCCACACATTTCACCGCATGACTCATCACACAATCATTGTCAGACTGGACTTTCAGCCTGCATAGTTTTGTTTTTATTCCGTTTGCAGATGCAATATCCAATCAACTCCATTTCAACTCAAATTACCCGGATTGAAGAAGCGATGCGGGCAGAAGGCTTGTGGTCTGAAAAGGATCCCGCTTGGGTGGGTCGATACGAAACCTGCGTGGAAATGAACGTATGGCAATGGCTTCAATACGTTCAATTGCCTTTGCGCCGGACAGGTCATCACCAAAACCTGCCGTTCTTAGCCCCAGCGATCAGTCAACATCTGGATCTCCAATACCGGGGAGAGTATATTCTCCAGCTTATTATCGAACTGGATGCCATCACACCCCATGCCACAACTCAACAATCCCGAATCAAATGAAGAAATCACTGCTTGTCACTTTTCTCTTTGTCCAAATCATTTGCCATACCCTCTATTCACAGGTAGGGATTGGGACCACAAATCCCGATACATCAGCAATACTGGATCTGAGCAGCTTGGAAAGAGGATTCCTGGTGCCCCGCATGAGTTACGCCAAGCGGAACCTGATCCAAAACCCCTCAAAAGGGTTGCTGGTTTTCCAGAACAATACAGGGGGTATTCCTCTCGAGCAGCAAGGGTTTTACTTCTACGACGGCGCCTTGTGGAAGCGGCTTGCCCGGGCGGATGAAACAGGGATTGGCGGCAATAATAGCTGGACCGTCTTCGGGGATCACCAATACAGCAACCTGGTTGGAAATGTTGGAATTGGTACGATGAGTCCAACTTCAAAACTTCACCTTTCCGGAAGCTTACTCACAGAAAATGGGTCGGTAACGATCAACCAACCCGCTGCTATTCTGCAGTTGCAGAGCGGCGGTGTAAACAAGGGTTTCCTGCAATTGTCCGGCAATAATGTCAGGGTAGGCACCAATTCCGGGAATACCAGTGGTGAATTTATAGTGCGGATGAATGGCCAGGCGCGAATGGTAATTGACAGCACCGGCGAAGTGGGTATCGGAACTGAAACCCCGGAAACAAAACTTGATATCGTCGGCGGACTGATCCAACTGGCCTATCCGGGGTCGACCCTGGGTTTTCCGCATGCCCCAATACTTCGTTTTGTGATGACTCATGAGGATGGTAAAAAAGGCGGGCTACGTTTCTTTCGCGACGGCAATACGCTCAGTGACGCGCTCTATCATGTTGATGAAACGAACCCCAATTATTTCAACTTCTCCATGGATGGCAGCAGCCGGCATGATCTGCTGGTCAATTCTCTGGGCCGGGTCGGGATCAACATGAACGGAGAAACCTTCAATCCTGTCGGCCAACTCCATGTGCGCAATCAAAGTGGTACGGATGCCATCGCCTTTCATTCTTCGGATGGATCCGCAGCGACACTTCAATTTTACAATACAACCCTCCTATCAGATCCACAGGATAAAAAGGCCTTCATTCAATTAAACAACACGGAAGATCTTCGGCTTGGCACCAATAGTGGCAACAACACGGGGAAGGTGATCTTCAGAATGAACGGATCGAATGCCGTAACCATCGATCCTGCGGGGAATATGGGGATCGGTGCAGATGCACCTATAACCAGATTGCATATCGACGGTGGTGTGGAAGCTTCACTTTCCTTACCGGGATTTATGACCATTGGGGATATCAGCGGATTGAATGTGGCTTTTGACAACAATGAGATCATTGCCCGGGACAATGGTGCGTCGAGCACGCTGACCCTTCAACATGAAGGAGGTCCACTCCGGGTGGGTTCTGATCACAAGTTATTTGTGAATACTTCCGGAAATATAGGTATCGGGACAAGTAATCCGCTGGCCAAACTGGATGTACGGGGCCGGATCAGGATCGATCAGGATGGTGAGGCATTGGGCATTGATGGCGCAAACCCTTTTATCGGATTGTGGCATAACGGAAGCTATAAATTCTTTATCCAACAACTGGGGAATGATCTCCAGATTGGAAAAACAGGAGGCAACCCGACAGGTCGATTATTTATTGGCGCGCAGCAAATAGCGATCAATACCCCGACACCTGCAGTAGGGTATAGTTTAAGCGTGGGGGGTAAAGTGATCTGTGAAGAACTGCGGGTTGAGCTGGCTGCTGATTGGCCTGATTACGTCTTTGAACCTGAATATCGATTGCGATCACTTCGTGAACTGGAAGCATACATTCGATCGCACAAACATCTCCCGGGTATACCAGACGCATCAACCATGCATTCTCAAGGACTCGATGTCGGGGAAATGAATCGCCTGATGGTTGAGAAAATTGAAGAGCTGACCTTGTACGTGATTGAGCTGCAACGTCAGATTGATGAGCTGAAACAGCGTCAACAATAACACCGTGATATGTGCCTCCAGGCAACGAAACCCAACCATATCCTAATCGAAAAGGCCATGCGCTTAGTTCAACAACTCATCTTCGGATTTCTCTTGACCGGGCTCCCTGCCCTGAATTATGCTCAAATCAATGAATATCTGCAGGTACCGGATACGCGCATCATGCAAACAATTACCCGTGGCGGTTACATCCAGTTTAATCCAAGCCAGGTCAAATCAATGGAATCGTTATTTGAGGAATGGGGAACCTCGCTCGGAATCAATTCCCCATACGCCGTACGTCAGACCAGAACCAGCGTTGATTGGCTGGGGCACCGGCATGTTCACTATCGACAATACTACACAGACATCCCGATTTATGGCACATATTATCGATTGCACTTCATTGATGGAATGCTCTGGGGGAATGGCAATCTATTAAACCCTGACCTGATTCAGCCGGAAGCCGTTCTCCAGGAAGAGGAAGCACTGGTCAGAGCACTGGACCAGATCCGGGCGAAACGGTATTATTGGGAGGATCCCCGCCGTGAAAACCGGTTGAAATCCAGGCGGAATAATACGGAAGCATCATACTATCCAAAAAGTGAACTTATGTTTCTTCCGGTAAACGATGCAAAGGAAATCAGGCTTTGTCATACATTTCAAATCTACTGTGTGCAAGGTGGTGCTTCCGGGCGATATTTTATTGATGCGGAAACCGGCGTCCTGGTCAAATTCCTGCCTGCTGAACTTATGTGTGAAACCGGCACGTTTACATCCAACTTTAACGGGGCTCAAATCGTATCAACCTATGACAATGGCGACGAGTACGAATTGGAAGATGATTGCTTTGCCAGTGTTTATGGAGTGTATGATGAAACCAACAACCTCGACATCTTTACCGATGCGGATAATGATTGGGAAGGAAACTGGAAACGATCTGCAGCAACCAGTCTTTGGAGTCTCAACCAGGCTTACAGCGCCTATTTCGGTACGTTTGGATTAGCAGGACATGACGGAGATGATGGCAATATTGATATTTATCAGGCCCACTATTTTGAAAATGGCGGCAACAATAATGCATCATTTGTATACGACCCGATCGGTGATGATGAAATCAATATAGGGATCGGTAATGCGGCCGGGGAAGTCCGCGACGACTACAACACGCTGGATATTGTAGGACATGAGTACACACATGGGGTCGATGAGTATTCCGCTGAACTCGAATATGAAGGCGAGTCCGGAGCGCTGGATGAATCCTTTGCAGACATTTTTGGCGAATGGATCGAATTTGAGACGACCGGCGTATTGGACTGGTTCATCGGAGGCCATCGAACCAATGCGAATGGCTGTCCAACACCTATCCGATACTTCATTAATCCGGGCGCCCAAAATGTCTCCACTGCCACAAATTGTACGTCGAACTTCAATGATCCGAATACCTATGCCGGAACGAATTGGGTTACGGTCAATGGATGCGATCCAGCTCCAGGGAATGATTTCTGTGGTGTGCACACCAACAGCGGTGTTCAAAATCAAATGTTTTATCTCCTGGTAAATGGGGGCGCCGGATGGAATAACGGCAATACCAGTCATGCCAACCCCGGGGATGGATATCCGTGGGCAGTCACCGGTATCGGGTTATCAAATGCTATCCTCATCGGTTATTACGCGCATGTTAACTTGCTGGGACCAACATCCAACTACAGTGATGCGAGAGATGCCTGGGTGGCGGCGGCAAATTTCCTTTTCGGGCCTTGCTCCTTTAACGCTATTCAGACCGGGAAGGCCTGGCATGCCGTGGGACTTCCGCCTCCATCGTTGTCTGCTGAACTACTGTGCAATGAGGTGTTTGGCACATTTCCGGCCACAGTTGAGCATGCAACAGGCATTGAAACACTCCCGGGTTGCACTGTAAGCATATTGAATACCGGTAATCCCGTTGCATTCAAGGCAGGTACGCATGTTCATCTGCGCCCGGGGTTCCATGCTCAATATGGATCGTCTTTTGAAAGCTTGCTGACCGATTGTGAATATGCCCTTTACTGAACCAGCCCTCCCAGGCCAAAGCCACCTCCTTATGAAGGCTGATCAGAAAATGGAATGTCCTGTAGCCGTTGTCAATCTTTCCAAAAATTCCATCCCTTTCACCGAATTCCCTTTCGCATTCAATCTGGGACTCCATACTGCGACTGCATAATGGCCTGGATGCACCGCCACAATGCCCCCGCCTACCCCACTCTTTCCGGGAAGTCCGACCTTAAATGAAAACTCACCTGCCTCATCGTAGAAGCCGCACACCTGCATGATCGCATTGATCCGTTTGGTTCGGCTGGAACTGATGATCTGTCTGTCATTCCGTTTACCGTGATTGGCAAAAAACAGAAAGGTCTGGGCCAGCTCCGCACACGACATTTCAATAGCACATTGCTGACAATAAAGACTCATGACCCGGTCAATATTGTTTTGGATATTGCCGCATGCTTTCATCAGATTGATGAGTGCCATATTCCGGTATCCATGTTCAAGTTCTGAAGCGGCCACCTTGTAATTGACCTGTATGTCCGTGAGCCCGGAGATTTCCTTGACAAAATCAATAAAGGCTGTCAGTGGGTCCTGATACATCGTGCAAAGAATATCACAAACCACAATAGCACCGGGATTGATCAGGGGATTTCGGGGGATGCCATGTTCGTATTCCAGCTGCCAGAGCGAATTGAACGGACTTCCCGAAGGCTCTACGCCTACACGCGCCCACAACGCATCACCTTGCTGTTCGAAAGCCAGGGCCAGGGACAATACTTTTACAATACTTTGAATGGAAAACGGTTCGGTGTGGTCACCAAAACCAATACGGGCTCCATTGACCGTACAGAGATGAACACCAAATTTATCCGGGTCAACATGGGCCAGTTCGGGTATATAATCCGCCCCTTTGCCGGATGGCGGCAGCTGTCTGACCTCTTCAACAATTCGCTTCAATATATTCTGGTATGTCATGTCCATTTCAGTGAATCCGGCCAAAAATATCTCAATCCCGCGCATCTCCAGCCAACCGAATCTAAACAAAACCCCATCACATACAAAACCGACAGCCTGATCTATAAAGTGCCAGACAGGACAAGGGCCATCTCGACATAATTTTGACGGTATGCTACCTGAACGAACGTTTGATACCACCACTCGATTTGTCCTGCTGATTTTATTTGCGCTGTGCGGTTCACCGGGACTGAAAGGTCAATTACATTCTCAATGGGGATTCTCCATCGGCAGTTCCAAGTCCGATCATATCGCTGCGCCAAGTCATCATGTCGATCAAAATGGTCATAGCTTTCTGTTCGCAACAATAACGGATGTTGCCGATCTGGACCCTGGCCCTAATACAGCTATGGTTAACCCTGTCCAGGCTGGAACAGGCATGCTGTGTGAATACGATGCGGATGGCAAATATGAAGACCATATCAGCTTTTATGCCGGCCTTGAGGTGCGCGGACTCCTGGCGGACCAATCCAGTGAATTCCTTGTACTGGCATTGTATTTTCAGGACAGCCTTGGCTATGTAAAAGACAATGTGCGTCGCAGCCTGGTAACCGCACCAGGAACTCAGCTCGCGATTGTCAAAGTCAGCCACGCTTTTACAATCCTGGATGTTTATACTTCCCGGATCTCAGCGCCATATTTTTTCACGGCCTTCCAGCGAACTCCGGATGGGCATTACCTCGCATCCGGTACATACCGGGATACCTTTCCGCAACTCGGATCAATGCCCAATCCATTCGTTCCGGTGGCTTCAGCGGAAAATGGATTCATCTGCAAATATGATCCTGAATTCAATCTGGTGTGGATCAATATCCTGCACGCGGATGATTGGGCATATATTGATCAATTCTATCTCCATCCGGACGGCAAGACCTATTTTGCCGCCATACTGAAGGGCTCGGTCATGCTGGAAACAGGTGACAGTCTTTACCATTTCACTTCACGAGGAGAGCAAGATGCACTCTATGGATTCCTGGACGATGAAGGTCGTTTCAGCCAGGTTGTTCATCTTGGAGGAGAGGATAGTGATGAAATCCGCGGCATTGCTGCAGACGATGAGGGCAATATGTATATCAGCGGCTTTTTTGGCGGCACCATCAACATTGCCCAGCCTGGCCATGATCCGGTCAACGTAAGCTCGCTGAATGCAGGAGACGGTCTGCTGGCCAAATATTCTCCGGAAGGTGAATTGATATGGTCCCGGATATTCCCGACGGAATTTTATGGCGGCTTATATTCATTACTTTTCACCAGGGGTACAGATCTATACGCCACCGGTGCGTTTACAGGTCGGTCGGATCTCGATCCGGGGCCGGACAGCATTGTCGTTGAAGCGCAGGGAAATGGCGATGTGTTTGCTATCAAAATGAATACAGATGGTGAAATGCAATGGGTTTATCCATTCTACGGCGGGAGCTTCGAAGGCATTCGGAATCTGGTCATTGGGGCCGATGACCGGGTTTATCTTTCCGGCTACTTCTATAATATCATGGACCTCGCTATTCCCCCGGATGTGAACGAAATAGAGAGTCGAGGCGGAAGTGATATTTACCTGAGTGCTTTGAAGGAAGAAGGTATAATCAGTGCTATCCCGCAGGCACCCTTTTTAGTGACCACCCTCTACCCAAATCCTTCCTCAACAAGGTTGACGATTATTAGTGGAGCACCGATTGACTATCTATCCATATTTGATACTTCTGGGAACAACGTCCTTCAAACCTCCGGCCAGGGCAGATCTGAAATGGATCTGGACATCGGTCATTTAATGTCCGGGATGTATGTGGTTGAGGTGGTGGCTTCGAATAAACGGGATGTCTTGAAATTTATTCGTCCATAATCGGCGCGCTAGATCCAGACGAAAAGCAGCACCAGCAACAGCACATTGATCAGCATAGTCAATGACATCATTGGGATTGCGCCCAGTTTGCTATTGGTCAACCTGTCAATGGCCCAGTGAATGCCATATTGGACCGGGAAAATGATGAGGAGGTAAATGGTAAAGACCAGCCAATTACCCCACGAACTCATCCAGCGCAGGTCATAATACCCTTCATCAATAAAGAAGAGTAAGAACACCACAATCAGGGTCACAAGGACAGACAACGCCAGAATGGGCGGGGATTCCGTTTTAGTTTTAAGGACGTAAGGCATGGGGGTCAGACTTATCTCCAATCTTGGGTGCCGCATGGCTAAACTAAGAAACTATTTTGAATTTTCCACCAGGCGGTTGATATCCGCACTCTCCAGGATAGATTTTCCGGGATCGTGCTTCAATACCTGCAATAACGCCTTTCCAAGCCTTTTCGTATCGGTCACATAGCCTGGCATCAGGCGCAACAACGGATAAAATGGCGTCATCAGGAAATACAGGATATTGTATAGCCGGGTACGTGACCGAATGCCATCGCGAGGTTGAATATAGCCTGGCCGGAACATGTATGCTTTCCGAAAACCAAGCTTCAATAGATCATTCTCCGTCTTGCCCTTCACCCTTGCCCACATCATCCTCCCCGTTTCCGTCGAATCCGTTCCGGCGCCGGAGATATAACAAAAGGTGATCTCCGGATTCACACGCAATACTTCCCGTGCGAATCCAAGTGTCATATCATGGGTAATCCGATGGTATTCTGTCTCACTCATGCCTGTTGCAGATACGCCCAGGCAAAACAGGCAGGCATCATATCCCCTGAGTTGTTCACTGATACTTTCTGGACTGAAAAAATCTTCCAGAATAACTTCCCTGATCTTTGGATGATGAATATTGATGGGGCTTCGGTTAATCACTAAAACTTCCTCGATATACGGATCTGCCAGGCTCTCCAATAACACTCCGCGCCCTATCATCCCGGTGGACCCGGTCAGTATAATTTTCAATCTACTCACATCCGGCATGCTTTTGAAAATGGCAGGTTAAAACGGTAGATCCGGGCGAGAAGGTATGCGTATCTGTGTGCTTCGCGATCAGGTAGCTGTCACTGGCATACCAGGTTAATTGATCCAGGTAATGGCTATACGGCACTGCTACGTGCATAGGCTCTGTATTGAATTCAGTCACTGACACTGTAAAATGGGTTACAATAAAAGAACTGAATTCAATCTCGAAACCGATCCCTATCCCCGGAACCGGTACTACCTCCTTAACAGTCAATGAATAGTCGGGGAATGTATCTTGAGAATAACTCCACATCCCTGTACTTAAGTTAACTCACTGATATTCAGAAAACAAGGGCCACAATATTTTCCCAAAAACAGATCATTCCTGGATCGCGGACTGAGCGTATGGATGGGCTTTACCCGCATGGTATCATAGGGCTCCGGAAGCACAATGGTATCGTCAGGTATTACCGGATCATCTGTTTCAATATCAGACAAATCATCAATGACCGGCGCAAGAGAATCCTGGCATCCGCATACCGTGAGTATGAAAACCCCAATAAGTATATGAAATGCCTGTCTCATTTGATCATTCCATGATAAACGTTGAGCTTTTTACCATTGTGCCGGATTGAATCCTGACACAATATACACCCGCGGGAGTGGAAGCGTCAAATTGCACCATCATCCGGTTACCCATTACCTGAACAGAACTGCTGATCAGTTGACCACCCATATTGTGGATACTTACACGGCAATCGGCGATCTTGTCATCAGTCCACGGCGTCTCAATCATGATGTAATCCCGGGCTATCGTCGGATAAATGGTTAAGGCCGCTGTAATATTCAGGTCATCGTCTGTTGCACTGATAATCTCTAATTCTTCAACCGGAAACGTCATCAATCCCCGGCTAAAGGTGGCCGCTACAATTTTCTTTGTATCCGGATTATAGTCCAGGTCATACACCGGCATATACGGCATGTTAGTCCCGACACGCTCCCATTGAATACCGCCGTCAAACGTCACATAGACCCCACCGTCCGTTCCGACTAGCAAGGTACCGTCATTACCTTCCGGCAACACCAGTAGATTATTGACCCCCATCATCGGGAGATCTGTTCCTATCGGGATCCAGGTTGATCCGGCATCTTCACTTTTGAAAATATACGGCTGATGGTCATTATCCCGATAGCCCGAGTAGGTGACAAATACACCGGCAGGATTCACCACCGAACACGCAATGGAGGTGACAAAAAATCCGGGCGTTCCATCTGTGATATTCACCCATGTGGCACCGCTATCAGGCGATGTCCACAAAAGCCCATCCTGCGTGCCGGCATACAAGCGCCTCGAATCAATCGGGGATTGAGCCAGCGCGGTCAATGCAGGATAGCGACTGCCGAGGATCGTATCCCCGCGGGTCAGATCACCACTGATGGGTTTCCACTCCGGGATGCTATCCCGCATATCGATCCGGTAGACTTTGTCCGAACCGCAATACAACATTTTCGAATCAAACTGGTCCATGATCAGCGGCATATCCCAATACCGCGTACCACGCAGCCCGCGATTGAGATTGTTGAAATCAAGGCCGCCATCTTTGGATAGCCATACACTTCCATTCTGCGTCAGCGCAAACATCCAATCGGGTTCAGCCGGATCAAACAACGGCTGGAATCCGTCGCCGCCATGGATCCGGGGCCATGCATTGATAAAGGATTTGTTCCCACCACTCGTACCATTGTCCTGCGCGCCGCCGAAATATTGATCCTCATGGTGCGGGCTCCAGGTGGTGCGATAAAACTGGGTCGATGGAATATCCTCGAAATCAACCCAATCATTCAATTGCTGAAGGTCAGTGATATACGCGCCGCCGTCCGTTCCGAGGTAGAGTTGATCATGCGCAAAGATCAGATCATGCTTATCCGCGTGCACCTCATAGGTCCACCAGGGCGGACAGGCATCGATCCAGTAGAGTCCGCCATCCGTGGTGCGGTATAAATCAACACCGAGCAGGAAGATGTCATCCGGGTTATCCGGGTTGACTTTGAAGGCTTCGAAATACCAGCCGAAATTGCCATAGATCCCGCAAGGCAGGTTATGTTGAAACGCGGCAGGAATGGTATCCCAGGAAGCGCCGCCATCATATGATTTATAAATATGTACCAATGTTTCTGTATCGCCGGTACACTCACCGGTCGTCACATCCCCTATATAGGAAATGAAGATGGTCCCATCATTGGTAATCTCAATACTCGTCCGGGAGTGCTCACCATCCGGCAATCCATTCTCAATCAATTGCCAGGTCGCGCCATAGTCCAGGCTTTTATACAGCCCGGTGCCCGGACCTTTTGTCTGGCTGATCGTATTGGTCCGGATACGCGTCCAGGCACATGCATAAAGCACGCCGGCAAAGTTTGGATCCACGACCAGGTCCACGATGCCGGTACTGTCATCCACCGTCAGTGTTTTCTGCCAGGACAGCCCACCATCAACGCTGCGGAACAATCCCCGCTCATTTCCTTTGTGCGACGGATAGCCCAATGAACCGACGTAAATAATATTGTCATTGTTGGGATCAACAGCCACTTTGCTTAATACACCATTCCCATCCAGACCGACGTAATTCCAGGTCTTACCGGCATCGTCTGATCGGTACAGTCCCGAACCCAGGTGCGGGTACCCGGAAATATTGACATCGCCGGTTGTAGCCCAAAGCCGGTCTTCGTCATGCAGATCAAAAATGATATGGCTGATGGACAAGGTCGGCTGATCATCAAAGACAGGTATCCAGGATTGGCCACCATCTTCAGTGCGATAGATGCCGCCTTGAGAATATCCCAACAGTACGATCATTGGGTTGGTTGGATGTACGGCAATGGTATTCACGCGGCCGCCCAGGTTGCCGGGGCCCTCAATGGTCCACGGATAGTCAAGCCCGCGACGGGAACGCCTGGCTGTCCGATCATGAGCCTTCAATGCATCCAATTGACCCCGGTACAAGTCTATGTTGGCCTCCTCGGCAGGGTAATTTCGATCGAGATAAAGCAGTTCGTATGGCTTGACGCTCGGAGAACCAGAAGCTTCTTTACTGGGTAGGGCCAACGCTTTTGAAGATGCCCGATCAGACAGCAAGGAAACAACAAGGAGAATTGCAAACAAGCTTCCGATGATCACAGGGAAATTGGCATAGTGTGGTCTGGACAGTTTCATATCCACCAAAAGTAAACATTCAGAAAAGATGTGATGTGTCGGTCGGTATGATTTGTTCGGTGCCGGTCAGGAAAACAGATTCAATTACCGTTAGTTCCCCAGATATTCACTTCGGGGTCAAGTCGGATGCCATACTTGTCGAAAACGCTATTCTGAATTTCCCTTGCCAGGCTCCATATCTCTTCGCCCGTTGCGCCACCACGGTTGACCAGCACAAGCGCCTGTTTTTCATAGCAGCCGGCGTGGCCTTTGGTGTGTCCTTTCCAACCGGCTTTGTCGATCAGCCAACCTGCCGGTATTTTGGTTAACCCGGGTGAAACAGGAAAGGAAGGCATGTCCGAAAAAGTCTTCACAAGGTCTTCATACATCCCCTCCGGAATGATCGGGTTTTTGAAAAAGCTGCCTGCATTGCCGATCACGGCCGGATCGGGAAGCTTACTTTGGCGGATCGAGATCACCGCGTCACTCACATCCCGGATGGTTGGATCCGAAATACCACGCTGCTCAAGCGTTTCCCTGATCGCGCCGTAACTCGTGTTCAACTGATGATCACGCGACAACTGCAAGGTCACAAATGTGATGACATATTGATCCCTGGCTTCATTTTTGAAAATACTGTTCCGATAGCCAAACCGGCAATCTGTTTTCGAAAAAGTCTTAACCTTACCGCTACCGATCTCAACGGCTTCGAGTGTGTGAAAAACCGACTCAATCTCTACACCATACGCGCCAATATTCTGCATCGGCGCTGCACCGACCGAGCCAGGAATAAGCGAGAGGTTCTCGATGCCCCCCAGGTCATTCTCCAGCGCCCACATGACCAGGTGATGCCAGTTCTCCCCCGCCGCTACACGCACCAGCGGATGGTCACCGCCTGAAGATTCAAGGCCGAGGATATCCATTTTCAAAACATTCCCCGATATATGTCCGATGGGTAAAATATTACTGCCACCGCCCAGCACCCTGGGATTTTCCAGGTACTGCACCGCCAACTTCAATTCTTCCACATCCTGCACCCTGTAGAGATTGTCACACGTGGCTTCCACCCCAAATGTGACGTAATCTTTCAGTGATACATTTTGCAGCAATTCCATAAAAGAAATCTTTGGCTTGTGAGCAGTCCTCTTGTCTTTATTTTTATAGTATTAAGGCCCTTCTTACAGTTTGATATATTGACAGGGCAAGCCCGTCAAATACGTCCTGTAGGGTAGTCTTACCATTCTATTCGGACAGGTTAGACCTGCGCCGCGAGGGCGGGTGTCACATGCTCCTGCTATACATCAAACTGGAGCCGCGCTAACGCGCTATAGATCCCATCCTCCTTCATATTCAATTCCTCATGCGTTCCTTGCTCCACGATCCTGCCTTCTTCCAACACATAGATGCAGTCCACATTCCGGATCGTTGCCAGGCGGTGCGCAATGATAATCGCGGTGCGTCCTTCGAGCAATCGATCCAGGGCTTCCTGCACTACTTTCTCGCTTTCGGCATCGAGTGAAGAGGTGGCTTCATCCAGGATGAGAATATCCGGATTGCGTAATACGGCCCTGGCAATAGCGATCCGTTGTCGTTGCCCGCCACTCAACTTGATCCCGCGCTCGCCGACAATCGTTTCAAACTGATCCGGAAACTGCTGAATAAATTCCAGGCTATTGGAGACCCTTGCGGCATGCAATAGCTCTTCTTCCGAAGCATCCGGATTCCCATATAAAATATTTTCCCGGATTGACCCGCCAAACAACAAGACCTCTTGTGGCACCAGGGCAAAAACTGACCGGTATTCCGACAAATCCATCTCCTGTATATCACGACCGTCCAGCTTTATCTCACCTTGTTGCCAGGGGTATAATCGCATCAGCAGGGCGGCTATCGTACTCTTTCCCGATCCACTTTGACCAACAAGCGCGATTTTTTCACCGGGCTGGATGTCCATCGTAACACCTTTCAACACCGGGACATCCGGGCGGGAAGGATATTCAAAATGCACGTTATTAAAATAAATATGGCCAGCCACTTTGGGACGGTTGACGGCTACCGGAACAAGGATCTCCGGTTGCTCCCCCAGAATTTCACGTATTCGTTCAGTCCCGCCCATCGCCGTGACGATCTCCGCATAAAAAGTACCCAGGCTTCCTATGGCTCCGCCAATGATCGCGGTGTAGGTAATGAATGCGACGAGTTGCCCAATGGACAGCACATTCTGCTCTACAAGACTTGCGCCATACCATAAAATAAAAAAGATGACCCCGAACAGCACAATGATGATAAAGCTCGCGAATGCTGCCCGGTATTTAGCCAACCGTAGTGAGGTGCCGACCACTGCACTCATTTCTTTATTGTAGCGCCTGAATTCGAACGATTCATTGGTGAATGCTTTTACGGTCTGGATATTTTGTAAAGTTTCTTCAACGACTGTATTTGTATTGGCTAGGAATTTTTGCCGGTTTTTCGAGAGTTTTCGGACATATCGCCCAAACAGCATCGCACCGACCACGATCACAGGAAAGGTGGCGAGCATGGTCAGGCTTAACTTTGGCGTGGTGACCAAAAGAAAAATGATACCCGTGATCAGGATGAGTACCTGCCGGATCAGTTCGGCAAGCGTGGTGGAGAAAACGGATGCCAACCGGTTTACGTCCTCCGATATCCGGCTGGTCAGATCGCCGACGCGATTCGATTCGAAGAAAAATACGGGAAGGCCAATCAGTTTTTGATAAATGCTGCGCCGGATATCCGCCATGCCTTTTTCACTCACGACGGCAAACCAGATCAGCCGCAAATAACTCATGATCCCCTGCGCGACGAGGATGCCGATGAGCAGCAGACCGATCTGATCGAGGCTCAGGCCCAGGTTATTGGTGCCCGTCGCGACATCTGCGAGCTCCCCAGCCAGGTATGGAAAGACCATAAACAACACGCTGCCGAAAAACAGGAGTATCAGTCCGCCGATGAAATGCCAACGGTACGGCCGGATGAAGCGGAGCATGCTCTTCGCTTCGCGAAGCTGCTCCAGGGTGAGACGTCTGGGCTTGTCATCACCGTTTTCTGGTGAGGTCCGCCGCCTTCTGGATGCCATGAATCCGCAAATTTACGGATTGGGGGTATAACCCTGCGCTATTCATCAAGGTTGAAATATTTTTCGTCGAATTCGACCTGGTGATCTGCCAGAAGGATCCGGATCTCATCCTCAAGGGTATACTTCTTATGGTGTTCCTCCTGAGTTTCGACGTATTGGATCAGGTTGGGAAGCGCCTCATGACTATATGTAAACGACTTGTAACCTGAAGCCCAGGCGATGAAATTTGGAAAAATTCCCTTCTCTTTAATGAATTTATTTGTCGATATTTTCATATCCTTCATTAAGGTCGATAGGGCAACAGTTGGATGAAGAGAAATGATCATGTGGAAATGATCTTCAACGCCATTGATGATAAATAGTTTGCAGTTCTTATTTCAAAGTATGCCACCAATGTAGGCGAAAAGCTCATGTCGGTTTGGTTTAGTCATGCATGGACTTCGGTATTTCGCGACGACAATAATCTGGTAGAGGATTTGGGTATAGGTAGCCATACTAATTGATTTACCTATAGTGTCTCGAGAACGGGAATTCGTTCCGGTTTTTGTTAACTTTTTCTTCGACTCCTCCGGAGTCGGGGATTCTATCAAGCCTCTTTACCCCGGATTCCATCCGGGGTAACCGACCTTGGATCCCTTTAGGATCTATTTGCTGCAGTGCCGACGGCCCACTTCATCCACCATCGAATGGTGACAGGTTTACGGGATTTTCTTGATCCGAAGGATCATTATCCGAAACCCAATCCCTTCAGGATTTATAAACTGCAGAGTCGACAACCCACCTCATCCACCATAGAATGGTGACAGGTTTACAGGATTTTCTTGATCCGAAGGATCAAAATGTCGGTTACCTCAGGTGAAACCTGAGGCCTGTGATCTTGCACTCTCCCTCACCCTGGAAGGGTGACACTGAAGAGCGATTCAACAAGGATTATCGTAGAGAAACGTATTCCCCTTGATCACATCATCCCCATCATCATCCGATACAGCCAGCCGGGAGACTTTGTTCTCCGACGATGGCGGCACGTCATCCAGGTTGATCTTCCGGCGGGCGTAAGCCGGTACCTTGGTCATCTCCGCGATCCATTCCGAATTCTGCATCCGGCTTGGATTGATATTGATGGGCGATGGCTCTTCCGTACTCCGCTGGGTTTCCTTCTCTTTCAATGCGCGGCGGATTTCCTCTTTCCGCTCCATATCCTCCATTTTCACATAGGGCTCCGAATAGGAAGGCTTCGGTTTTTCAACCGGTATTTCTTTCGGTTTGACTACTGGCTCAAGACTTACCGTGCGCTCGTTTGTGATCTCCAGCATGTCGCCATCTCCTTCTCCTTTCACCCCAATGCCCATATCTTCATCAATCCCGACCATGATCTTCTGGCCTTCAAGTTTTTCTTTCATGCCATTCTGCTCAAAACCGGTCGCGATCAACGTAACGCACAACTTTTCACCCAGCGCTTCGTCATAGCAATTACCCCAGATGAGATCAGTTCCATACCCGGCTTCGGCCTGCACGTACTCGGTGATCTCGAACACTTCATCCATCGTGACTTCGGTACGACCCGACGAGATATTCAAGAGGATATGCTGTGCTCCCCGGATATCATTGTCCTCCAGCAGCGGGCTGTTCAAGGCTGCCTGAACGGCCTTCCGGGCACGATCTTCTCCTTCAAACGAAGCCGTACCCATGATCGCTACCCCGCTATCCCGCATCACGGTATTGACATCTTCAAAATCAACATTGACATAGCCTTCCATCGTAATGATCTCCGCAATACCTCGGGCCGCAGTTAACAGAATATTATCCGCTTTGGCAAATGCATCAGACAGCTTCAGGTCACCATATAATTCACGCAACTTATCGTTTGAGATGACGATCAGCGCATCAACATTGGTTTTCATTTCTTCCAACCCTTCCAATGCCTGCCGGCGCCGGCGTCCACCTTCGAATGCAAACGGAAGAGTAACGATACCGACCGTCAGTATATCTGCCTCGCGTGCAGCTTTTGCAATGATCGGCGCGGCACCTGTACCGGTACCTCCACCCAATCCAGCGGTGACGAAGAGCATCTTTGTGCCATCCATAAAGTTCCGGATCTCGTCGATCGATTCGATACAGGCCTGTTTGCCAATCTGTGGACGGGAACCCGCGCCACGGCCACCTGTCAGATCGGGACCCAACCGGATGCGCACCGGTACCTGGCTGCCTTCGAGGGCCTGGTTGTCTGTATTGCAAATCGCAAAATCAACGCCAGTGATCCCCTGGCCGAACATGTAGTTGACTGCATTGCTTCCGCCGCCGCCTACGCCCAGCACTTTGATGATGCTCTTTTCCATTTTCGGTATATCGAATAACATGATGTCAGTGTTTAAGTTGGTGATATGAATGGGCTTATAGTTGTACGTTCATTTACAGGAAATCCTGGTCGGGCGTGGCTTCGAAAAACTCACGCGTCTTGTTCAGGATATTCTCATACCAGCGCGAACCTCTGCGTTCATCCTGTGACATGTTTTCCGTTTCCTCAGTTGCAGGCTCTTCCTGTACTGTTGTTTTCTCAGCGGGCTTCGTGTTCACCAACTTGTCGGTTTCATCCTTTACTTCCGGTGCAGACAACCCATGAATGATCAACCCGATTGCCGTTGCATAAATAGGGCTCGATACATCATCCCGTTGCCGGGAAGCAATATGCTCAATGGGCAATCCCACCCGCGCGCTCATGCCCGTACGGTACTCGGCCAGCAGATCCACTTTGTTGAGCAATGCACCACCACCGGTTAATACGATGCCCGCAATCAGCTTGCGCTCGTACCCGGATTTCTTGATCTCCACCCGGACAAGTTCAAGGATCTCTTCCATCCGCGCCTGAATGATCAGGGCAAGATTCTTTTCCGAGATCTCCTTATAATCCCGACCGTTGAAACTGGGGATCGTGATAATTCGATTATCGACCACACTTTCAGCCAGCGCGGATCCGAATTTGCGCTTCAGTTTCTCCGCCTGCTCGTACATCACGGTGCATCCTTCCTTGATGTCGGATGTGATCACGTCCCCACCGAATGGAACGACAGCGGTATGCCGGATGATCCCTTCCTGGAAAATGGTGATATCCGTGGTCCCGCCACCAATATCCACCAGCGCAACACCGGCTTCTTTTTCCTCATCTGTCAATACAGCAGCAGCTGACGCGATCGGCTCCAGCACAAAGTCATCAACTTTGAGACCGGCCTTTTCCACACAGCGCTCTATATTTTTATGTGCCGATAGCTGTCCGGTTACCACATGGAAATTTCCAATCAGCCGGTGGCCGCACATCCCTACCGGATCAAGGATCCCTTCTTCATCGTCAACCGTATACTCCTGTGGAAGGATGTGTAAAATTTTATCCCCCGGAGGCAACGCAAGGCGGTACATGTCATCGAGCAATGTCTGGAGGTCCGATTTCGTGATCTCTTTATCAGCATCGGCGAGGGTGAGAATCCCCTGATGCTGAAGACTCTTGATGTGCTGACCGGCAATGCCGGCAAACACTTCCATGATCTCCACGCCGGCACTTTTCTCAGCCTGGATCACAGCTTCCTCGATTGACCGGACGGTCTTGTCAATGTTCGCCACCACCCCACGACGCACACCTTCGGAGGCGACTTTGCCAACACCCAGGATCTCGATACTGCCATAATCGTTGCGACGGCCCACCATCACACAGATTTTCGTTGTCCCGATATCGAGGGCAACGACGGTTTTGGACCTTTGCATTTCTTTGTATCTCATGAGGATAAAAATTTACGGGTTCAACTTTTTTCGCGCCACGATCTGTCCATCAAACCGGGCATCGATATAGACATACGCGTCCCACCCTGTGGCGGGCAACGCCTTTTTATAGAATTTCTGGATCCGTTCAGCTTTGTCGCGGATCTGCTTTGCATTTCCAATTAATATGCGCGAGGGCCCCAGGCGCGGCACCAACCAGATCTTGTCCGGTGATTCCACATAGATCTGGTCAACCAGTGATCCCATGAAATCATCTTCCATCAACATCATCGTGATGTCAAACAGCGGATCAACAGTCCACTGTCGCGCATCTTTCACCACAGGGAAATTTCCATTGACCAATGGTACACGAGCGGTAAACTGGCTCGATACCGGCATCATCACTGTATCGGTATCGACATACCAGTGACGCCCACTGTTGTCCACCACCCGCATCAACGGCATCCGTTGTTTCAATTGCAACATCAGCTTGCCATTGGCACCCAGATATACATCCGCTTGCTTGACATAGGGATGCGTCATCAGATACGCCTCGATCGTCCGCATATCAATCAGATCAATGGTCAGTCCATTCATCGGTCCGAACTTTTTCGTGACCATCTGGACAAAATCCTGGGGCTGGATCAGATTGTTCCCTTTTTCCAACAGGATCACCTCCGCTTCAACTGCCGTCACCACTTGTTCAGCCTGGTAGCGCGCAGCTGTCAGGGAAAACATCGTCAGCCCGGTCAGGAATACCAACCAGAACAATACTTTTAT
>AERA01027388.1_pt1 | contig 22687 bp, 21 predicted proteins | sample 267968 | NCBI WGS metagenome assembly AERA01 (sample SAMN02954363, study PRJNA61401) | activated sludge metagenome | biome: terrestrial; feature: wastewater treatment plant; material: activated biomass; isolation source: activated biomass of an industrial wastewater treatment plant | reverse complement strand
CAGTAAGAACGTAAGATCGTAAGAGGAAAATAAATGGAATGTAGTGTGGATGATTATTTATTTTTTCAATCTGACATAATCTCCTTACTTTAATAAGTTACCAAACACCAAACACCAAACACCAAACACCAAACACCAAACACCAAACACCAAACACCAAACACCAAACACCAAACACCAAACACCAAACACCGAACACCGAACACCGAACACCGATTACCGATTACCGACCATGCTTCCGTATCTTCGCGCTGACAGGGCCGTGAGCCCTTTCTTTTTTGACCGAAACGAATGGCCGTAGATGTGCTCTTAGGGCTCCAATGGGGCGATGAAGGAAAAGGGAAGATCGTCGATCACCTCGCCCCCGAATACCAGTGGGTATGCCGGTTCCAGGGCGGGCCCAATGCCGGCCACACGCTCTGGATTAATGGCCAGAAGACCGTGCTGCACACCATTCCTTCCGGTATTTTTCATGAGCACCTGGTGAATGTGATCGGCAATGGTGTTGTGATCGACCCGGTCACGTTGATGAAGGAAGTCGTCACGCTGGAACCCGCCATCCCGGACATCCGGAAGCGATTGAAAATCGCCCGCAAAGCCCATCTCATCCTGCCCACCCACAAACTTTTGGACATGGCTTCCGAGGCCGCCAAAGGCGAAGGGAAGATCGGATCCACCCTCCGCGGTATTGGACCTTGCTATATGGACAAAACCGGTCGCAATGGATTGCGGATCGGCGATATCCTGAGCCCGGACTTCAAACAAAAATTTGACAGTCTCAAAGAAAAACATCTCGGGCTGCTGAAATTATATCCCGGGATCCCTTACGAACTTGAACAGGAAGAACGCACCTGGTTTGACGCCATCGACCAATTGCGTTCATTTTCCCTGGTCAATGCGGAATACCTCATCCACGAAGCGCTGAGCGAGGGCGATCAGATCCTGGCCGAAGGTGCACAAGGGATGATGCTTGATATCGACTTCGGGACTTATCCGTTTGTCACCTCATCGAATACAATTTCCTCTGGTGTTTGCAGCGGCCTGGGCGTTCCGCCGACGCAAGTGCGGAAAGTGATTGGCGTGACTAAAGCATATTGCACCCGTGTGGGCTCCGGACCTTTCCCCTCTGAGTTGCATGACGAAGTTGGTGAACAGATCCGCCAGGCCGGACATGAATTTGGCAGTACAACCGGAAGGCCCCGTCGCTGCGGATGGATCGATATCCCGCAATTGAAGTATGCGACGATGATCACCGGCACCACACACCTGGCCATTACCAAGTTGGATGTCATGAATGATTTTGAACAAATCGGTTTGGCTGAACAATACAAAACCGAATCGGGTCTGACGGACCAATTGCCCTTTGATCTCTCGGAAGGCATCAAGGAAGTCATGGTGAACTATCAACCCGGTTGGAAAGCAGAGATTGATGTCGAAACCTACGATGACCTGCCTGAAGCAGTGAAGTCTTATTTACAGCATCTGGAAAGCCTGATTCGCGTACCCATTACATTTATTTCGACAGGACCCGCGCGCGAACAACTTGTGATCCGGTCCTAATCGCGGTCGAGCACCGCCGCTTTGATAATATACTGGTAGTCGAGGGATTCCTGGTCAACCAGGATGATCGTGTACCCTGCTTTCTCCAACTCAGTCGTCACTTCGGCAGGGCTCAGGCGGTCTTCGAGGTCAGGTCCAAATGCCATTTCCGTTTTCTTGAAATCAATAATGAGGATCATGCCGCCTGGCCGGATGGCCGTTTTGAGTTTGGTGAAATAGGGGATCCGGTTCTGGATATACGTATAGGTATTGACCAGCAATACTTTATCCACTTCACTTGCTGTAAGTTTCGGATCATCGGCTTCTGCTTTCCGTATGATTAATCGATCCTGCAATTCGGGTGGAAACCTGGCTTTTTGGTTTTCCATATACTGGATCGCCCGGGGATCAATATCAATGGCAATCACCGTGGCGCCCTTATACGCCAACCGCCGGCTGAAATATCCCGTACCGGCCCCGAGATCCGCAATCACCTGGCCTTTGACCTCACCCAGTTGCTCGATCACCAGGTCCGGCTTTTGCCAGATCACCCGGTCTTCACTTTCATATTCTTTGGCTGATCGTTCAAAGACCTTCTTTGGTGTCGCCACCGGCGCCCCCCATCGGAGTCTGTATTTGATTTACAGGATGGCAGCAGCGCGCAAATGACAAGGAGTGGGAAGAGAAGAAAGGCGGTTCTCATCGCGGTTCAAAGATAACAGAGTTAGCCGCCCGAAAGATCATGTTTTGACCGGCTTTGCGTTCATTTCCAGGTACTGAATGATTTGCCCGGCAATATCCACTCCTGTCGTTCCTTCAATACCTTCCAGGCCGGGCGATGCATTGACTTCCAGCACCAGCGGCCCGGCTGATGATCGAAGGATATCCACACCAGCCACTTCCAGGCCCATGATCTTTGCGGCCTTGAGCGCCAGGTCTGCTTCATCTTTCGTCAGTTTTATTTTTCGGCTTGTCGCGCCGCGATGCAGATTGGAACGGAAATCACCGGTCTGTGCGCTGCGTTCCATGCACGCGACAATCTCCCCCCCGACAATAAAGACACGAATATCCTTGCCCTTTGACTCTCCAATGAATTTCTGGATCAGGATCTCTTCCCGCAAACGGATAAAAGCTTCCGCAATGGATTGCGCCGCGTGTTCACTTTCGCCCAGGATCACACCTTGCCCCTGCGTGCTGTTTAGCGTCTTGATGACGACCGGGTATTGTTCACCCAGCAATCGGAGCGCCCCTTCCACATTATCAGGCAAGGCTGTGAAGACGCTATCCGGAACGGGAATGTTGTGCGCGGCAAGATATTGGGAGGCTGATCGTTTGTCCCGCGCCCGTAACAACGCGTCAGTACTCACAATGGTGTACACGCCCATCAGCTCAAATTGCCTGACCACAGCTGCCCCGTAGCTGGTGACGGAAGATCCAATGCGAGGAATTACCGCATCCGGATAGCCTACGAATTCACCCTGGTAGCGAACACCAAGTCGCCCGTTCAGGATTGTCAAGTCACACTGGAAATGGTCCACTACACGAACGGCATGACCTCTTCGACGGGCGGCCATGACCAGGCTGTGCGTCGAATACAGAATCGGGCTCCGGCTGAGGATCAGGATTCTCACGGGGCGCCAAAGATAGCAAAACAGCCCCACTGCCTTATCCAAACAAAGCCCTTCCAAACGGTGCTAAAACAATACCTTCACTTTATGCAAATGAACGATCGCCGTGTCATCAACGGATGGGCTTATTTTGACTGGGCCAACTCCGCGTACTATCTCGTCATCTCCACATCGATTTTTCCAATCTACTATTTGTCGGTGTCGCCGGATATAGTCAAGCTGTTTGGTTCGCCACTCAGTAACACCTCGCTCTACTCCTTTGCAGTTTCCTTTGCCTATATCCTCATCGCCCTGATCACGCCCATCCTGTCCGGCATCGCCGATTACAGCGGGCGACGGATGCGATTCCTCCGCAGTTTCACCATAGCGGGCGCGATTGGTTGCGTGAGCCTGTTTTTCTTTCAATCCGCCGATACGTTGTGGATTGGCACGACTGCCTTTATCCTGGGGACGATCGGCGCCGCCGGAGGACTGGTGTTTTACGATTCCTATTTACCGATCATCGCCTCTGAAGATCAATACGACCGCGTGAGTGCCAGGGGATATTCATACGGGTATATCGGCAGTGTATTACTGTTGATCGTCTGCCTGCTGCTGATCCAGAAGCCCGAATGGTTTGGCATCACCAGTGCAACGCTTCCTTCGCGCATATCCTTTGTGCTGGTAGGTCTGTGGTGGTTTGGCTTCGCGCAAATCACATTCAACCGTTTACCCAAAGACAAACCGGTTGGCGCTACCCGCAAATTGTTAGGTAAAGGCTGGGCCGAATTGCGCCAGGTCTGGGAGAAAGTCAAACACGATATCCATGTCAAACGATTTCTCACCGCTTACTTTTTCTACATCGCTGGTGTACACACCGTGATCTATCTCGCCACGGTATTTGCGGAAACCGTCCTCGCGTTTGAGACCACCGAACTGATCATGACCATACTCCTGTTACAGCTGATTGCGGTTCCGGGTGCATTGTTATTCGCCCGGGTTTCACAATGGAAGGGAAATAAAACCAGCCTGCTCATTCAGTTGGTGATCTGGATCCTCATTTGCGGCGGCGCCTACCTGACGACGGCTAAATGGCAGTTCTTCTGCCTGGCGGGCCTGGTCGGATTGGTACTTGGCGGTATTCAATCCCTTTCGAGGTCAACCTATGCCAAACTATTAGAAGGAAAGAAAGAGGATCCGACCTCGTTTTTCAGTTTTATGGATGTCCTCTCAAAAGCAGCGATTGTATCCGGCACCTTCCTCTTTGGCCTGGTCAATGCGATCACCGGCAATATGCGATCGAGTGTCCTTGTGCTGGCGATCTTTTTTATCGTAGGTATGATCTTTCTGACCATGGTGTCCCGATGGCGGTTGTCGACACAGGTCCAGGTGGTTGGGGAGACGACCAGCTAATTTTCTTTTTCAAAACATCCAGGATCTGGCATGAATGGATCCCGCTCGTTTCCTTCCAGGTCATCCTGAATCCCGATGATCGTCTTCCCAAGATCCAGGGCAATAGACAACGAGTCGAGATGAAAATCACCGACATTGAAATTGACGAATAATCGCTCCCCTAATGTCCATTCGGTGCACGGCTGGCAGATCGCCTCGAAAAAATCAGGGTATCGATCATTGTCAAGCAATTCGTCCGTCACCACAATATTATTTTCCATCAGTATATCCATAAAACCGGGCTCTCCTCCTGTGCCATCACTGATCCAGACCTCATCCCCGGATGACCCGGAAAGAATACAATTGGTCACGCGTACTTTAATCGGATTGAATAACGCCCCTTCACTGCAAAGCGGATCCGAGCAATAGAAATTATTCATCAGCAGCGCCTCCACATTGTTCCCGAAATTGCCCATCGTACAATACACAACTTCATGATCGCCGCCGAAGGTCAGGGCAATGGATTGCGCGCCGTTATCATAAAACAGACAATTGGAAGCGAGCACATTGGCATGACGTGAAAAGATACCTGGCCCAGTGGTATTGTAAATGCGGGAGTGATCCACGCTCATCGACACGGCGCTATCTGCAAAAATGCCGAGCGTACCGGCGCTAAGATCCATATGTGAAAAGATATGCGGACCACTTTCCGGTCCCAGGCGAAGTCCGGACCATACCCCTTCATGATCTTCTTCAATCCGGTCATCCCGAATGATCACAGGCCGTTCCAGCGTCCCAAGAACCTGCAATTTTCCTGATGGCAACGTATAGACCAGGCCATCCTGGTAAATGCCAATCTGGTTATTGGCAATCCCGCCGTGGACAAACAAACTGCATCCCGCCGGAAGGATGAGTGTGCAGGAGTCAATTAACAATGTACCATAGAGTACATACGGCTTGGGATCGTCCCAAATCACCTCACCGAGATCACATGTCAACAAGGAGATGCGATTGGATTGATCCGGTCCGGGAATGTAATTCGCATTCTGTCCCCACGCGATCACCAGAACTTGTTGCATGTTTCCATTCGTCGTAAAGGTGACATGCGATTCAATTACATACGGGCTCACGGATAGAGGTTGATCCGGATCGATGGTCACTTCGACAAAAACATAAATGCTATCATTCGGCCGGATCTCGATATCGCGAAGAATATCCCCCACATACCCATCCGCATTAATGTTGAAGAAATGGGCATATGCTCCTGTCACCTGGATCTCATCGATGCGAATGGATTGATCGTGCGGATTATACACCTTGAACAAACGGGTCACCGTACTGATCTCGGCAAATACGGTATCAAAATTCAGGGTGTCGGTTGAAAATGCAAGCTGATCACCCGGATCGGTGGTGAACGATTCCTTCAAACAACCTTGTAAAAAGGGACTGGCGAGGCCAATCACAAAGATCAACCGGAATATTGAACAAGTAGAGGTTCTCATCAATGGCCCAAAAATAACGATCCCGGCGTGTTGAATCGTACATGGTGACAAATCAGGGCAAGTTGCTGACAAACTCAGGATGCGGACATGCATTGTTTAATTTTGTGCAGCACGCTATGAGATCCTCGCCCGTCATTGATGTGATTATCCCCGCCCGGAATGAAGCGGGCGCCATTGGCAGGGTCATCCGGGATATCCCCAAAGGACTGATCCGCCAGGTAGTGGTGTGTGACAATGGATCAACCGATAAAACAGCCGAGGCAGCCAAAGCCGCAGGTGCAACGGTGGTGTACGAAGACCAGCCCGGCTATGGGAGAGCCTGCCTGGCCGGCATTCGTCATCTCACAAAAGCTCCGGAAGAACACCCTGATATCGTCGTGTTTATGGATGGTGACTACTCGGATTACCCGGAGGATATGCGTTCACTGATCAGTGAAATCGGACATGGACAGGATCTTGTCATTGGTTCGCGCACACGCGGGAATGCAGCGAAAGGATCCCTCACCGTTCCACAACGTTTTGGGAACTGGCTGGCCACCCGAATGATCCGCTTCTTGTATGGTTTTGAGTTTACCGACCTTGGTCCTTTCCGGGCGATCCGGTTTGAATCCTTGCTTCAATTACAGATGGTGGATACGACCTATGGCTGGACGGTTGAGATGCAAGTCAAGGCGCTTAATCATGGCTTGCGTTGCGCAGAGGTTCCAGTCCGCTATCGGCCACGCATCGGGAAAAGCAAGATCAGCGGCACCCTCCTCGGATCCATTATGGCCGGCTACAAGATCATTCATACCATTCTCAAATACCGGAAGAAAAGATGAGCCTGCAACTGATCGCCTGGATGCTGGTGGCCATCTATAGTATGCTTTTACTCTTTATTGGCCTGTATTGCTTCATGCAGTTGTACCTGCTCCGGATCTATCGCCGGGCCCGGAAAGATCAGGCAGAAACGCGCCCTGCCACACTCATCGAGCCTCCCATGTATCCGTTCATCACCGTTCAACTTCCACTCTATAATGAAAAATATGTGGCTGCCAGGTTGATTGATAATATCGTTCGACTCGACTACCCGGCCGACCGGCTGGAGATCCAGGTGCTGGATGATTCGACAGATGAAACCCGGTCGATCTGCAGACATAAAGTGCTGGAGTACCAGGCCATGGGCATCCCGATCGTGCTCTACCATCGCGATGAGCGAACGGGATTCAAAGCCGGCGCATTGAAAGAAGGTTTGTCCCATGCGAAAGGTGAATTGATCGCGATTTTTGACGCGGATTTTTTACCCGAACCTGATTTTTTAAAACGTATCGTTCCTTATTTCAAAGATGACCGGATCGGTGTGGTGCAATCCCGCTGGGGGCATTTGAATAAGGATTATTCGCTCCTCACCAGGCTCCAGGCTTTTCAACTGAATGTGCATTTCACAATCGAACAAACCGGGCGCGCCGCCGGAAAATTATTTCTTCAGTTTAATGGCACATCCGGTATCTGGCGGAAAACTACGATTGAAGACGCGGGCGGCTGGCACAGCGATACATTGACAGAGGATCTCGATCTCTCCTACCGGGCTCAACTCAAAGGCTGGAGGATTGCGTATGTCCAGGACATCATTTCCCCTGCAGAACTTCCCGTTGAAATGAACGGACTTCGGTCCCAACAATTCAGATGGATGAAAGGCGGTGCAGAAAATGCGCGCAAACTGTTACCCGCTTTACTGAAAGCATCCTTGCCCTTCCAGGTCAAAGTGATGGCTGTTGCGCACCTGATGTCAAGCGCCATTTTCCCTGCAACATTTTTATTGGCGGTATTAAGTGTACCGATGACCTTTATTGTTTCGCGGTCAGGCATTGATCTTCGGTTCTTTTCGTTGTTTATGTTGTCGACAGTGATGATCGGATTGGTCTACTACCAGGCCAATAAAGACACCTCCTGGAGAGGCTGGTCACCCATGCGCAGAATCGTTCAGTTCGTTCTGATATTTCCACTGTACCTGTCCTTCTCCATGGGGCTTTCGCTACATAACAGCATTGCAGTCGTGCAGGGATTTTCTGGCCGCAAGTCTCCCTTTATCCGCACGCCCAAGTTCAATATCCAGGGTATCAATGACCGGGCATATGCCGGAAATGGCTTCACCGGGAAGATCAGCCTGTATGTGTTCTTTGAGGTCCTCCTGGCCATTTATTTCCTCGTCGCGATCGTCGTGGGCTGGAAGATCGGTCTGACCACCTTCCTCGTCTATCACCTGATGCTATTGGCCGGCTTTGTGGGGATCTCCTTTTATTCCATCAGACAATTCCGGAGCACGTGAAGCAGGCGACATGGCTTTTATGTCTGGTGTTTCTATTGGCCATGACCTCGCTATTCGGCACGTCGCGTACTGCGTTTGAAGAACTGTTGATATTTTATTCCATTGCGTTTGGCGCGTACACATTACTGGCGCTTGGTACGGTTCGAATATCCGTTGCTTGGGGATTGGGTATGGCTCTGTTGATCCGGCTGATCGGCTTCTGTTTCGAGCCGTTGTTGTCGGATGATTATTTCCGTTTCATCTGGGACGGGATGATGAGTGATCATGGGTTCAACCCTGTAGCGTTCACACCCGACCAGGTGGTGGCCAATCCGGACCAATTCCAGGTGGATACCAGTCTCTACAGATCATTGAACAGCCCGGCCTATCATTCCGTGTACCCGCCGGTTGCGCAACTCCTTTTTCAATTCAGCTACGGGATCAACCAGGGGAATATTGCCGGTCATATCATCACCATGAAGTTGATCGCGCTGGCGTGTGACGGACTCATCATTTACCTGCTGCTCCGTCTCCTGAAGCAATATGATCTTCCGCGAACGCTTGTCTTGGGTTATGCGCTCAATCCACTGGTCATCATCGAACTCTCAGGTAACCTTCATCCGGAAGGCTTGATGATTGCAGGTCTGCTGGGTGCAATGGTGTTGATGAATAGAAACCAATCCATTTGGGCTGGCGCTGCCGGCGCTGTTTCTGTGATGGTCAAACTGGTCACGCTTCCGTTGCTGCCTTTTCTGAGTAAAACTTCGAATTGGAAAAAGATGATTCCAGTCGCCCTGTGCATTTTGATTCTACTCATCGCGGGATTCACGATTTCATTTGGCACACATACGGAATGGTTGGGCAGTGTCCGGTTGTGGTTTCAGCGCTTTGAATTCAACGCGGGTTTGTATTACTTGATCCGATGGTGTATTGCGGAATGGAAAGGATACAATGCCATTGCATGGATTGGCCCGTTGATGGCGCTTGGAACCATCGTGATCATGATCTGGACATGGTTCCGATTTCGAAAAAATGAAGCCCTGCAACCGGCTACCGCGATGCTCGTGATCATCACTGCGTATTATCTGCTCAGCACCACCATTCATCCGTGGTACCTGGCGTTGCCGCTCTGCCTTGGACTGTTGAGTCCTTACCGTTTTCCAATCGCCTGGACCTACCTGGGATTTCTGAGCTACAGTCATTATGACAATGGCCTGTTCAGGGAGAATTATTTGCTGATCGCTGCAGAATACTTGTTGCTGGTCGGATTTATCATTTGGGAGTTGAGCCAGCGGGATCGGGTCAAATAAAAAAGCCCTGATCGGATCCGAACAGGGCTTTTGTCTCTTTTAGGTGCGTGGGATCAATATGACCACAGGTCATGCTCCCAGTTGAACAGTTCCATTTTGATGCGATCGGATTCCATCAAACGTTCGACGCCCTGATCGACTGAATAATAATCTTCCAGGCGAAGGTCAAGGACGTTGGAGGCTTTATAGATATAGCTGGAAAAACGACGCTGCTCAAACAAGTCATACCATGTACTGGGGGCTGCGTCATTGGCTTCATTGAAGACATAATAGCGAGCCAGCGTTTCCCGGGCTTCCGGATAATATACCCAGAACATCGGAATGGCATACTTGAATTCAAATGTGGTCTCATCGTAGAAGTCCTGGATCGGCGCAATACCGAGGATCCGCACCTGCATCCGGGAAGACTCTTCATCGAAATACCACATCTCCTTGATCCGGTATTTCTTGATGTTTTCCGGGTTGACCGGGCTGTTGACGATCACCACTTCATCTTCATATGTATCCGGGTTGAAAATGAGCGAGGTATCGGTGCGCACAAGTTTGCCCATCACCTCATCCGGTGTCATCATTTCCTTGAAGGTTTCATCCTTGAAGACTTTGATCTCACCGGCCTTGGCACTCTCCGACAGGATGGAGAACAACGGTTGGGGTGGGTACACAAACGGGAGGTTCAATTTTTCCCGGACGTCCACCACGCGCCAAACGCGTTTTTCCCATGGAATATCGGCTTCACGCAAGGGCTCGTAAGGCAATACGCGATTCTCGAATATTTCAGTGCGGCGTACCACATCATCGAGATATACATCCTCGACCGGATCACTTGATTCCGTTATGATGGTTTCAGCCTGTTGAGCGCCCACCATGGCGGGAGTCAGACAGACTAAAAAACCGAACAGTTGAATCCTTAATGACTTCATGATGAATATCAATTGATTTTAAATACAAGGGTGTTCAGGTCCCGCGTTGCGACATCACCCGGACACTTTCCTTTTACATTCTCAAAGTAATAGGTATCGCCTGGTTTGGCCTGATCTACAAGTCCTTTCACTTCAGCGCCATAGGATCCGCTCCGGTTCGTTTCCACCGCCGGATCTTGACGACGAGGGACGCGTACCAACTGGAATCCCACAATCTCGCAACGGGCATCAAAGTCAAAGTTTTCCAGATCTGCCAACAAACCACGCTGTGCTCTGAACTCACCGGAGGACATAACACCACCCAGGTTTCCGCTCAACTTGGCTACAGGGGTCGGAATGCGCTTGACACGGAACTCTCGTTTTTCGTTGAGTCCGGGTGCACTGACATTGACATAGGCAAATTCGCCAGCACGGGTTTGGGAAGACACTTTGACATTGAATGTGCCATCACTGTTCCGGCTAATTGTTCCGCCGCCGGCGCCTGACATACTTACATTAACCTGGTTAGACGGCACACCAGCTGCTGAAACGCTTACCGGGTTGTCAACACCGATGTAGAAAACGTTCATCTTGGTAGCTGATACGGAAACAGATCGCTCACCGACTTCATACTCAAACTCTTTTTTAAAGGTCTGCGTTTCGCCAGTTACAGGATTGGTCACGGTGATACTTGCATTATATTTCTTGAGCCCAACCGAACTAGCTGATGCGGTGTACTTGGCAATCCCTTCCTGGTCTACCGGCATGCTACGGCCATCAACGGAAATCGAAATCCCTGTACGGCTGTCTGCACCAGCAAACGCACTGAGGAAGATATCAGCTTCGTATTGCTCGCCTTTGATCACATATGACTTCTTGGCAGCGGATACGACGGTGAATTTATCCAACACAACATCCGTCGTTGTACCCACCTTATTGGCCAGGTAGTTGAGGATGGTGGCTTCGGAGTTTTTCACATCATTCTGGAATTTCCGGATGATGGGAATCGCCGCCTGAAGTGGCATGTGGTTGAAATTCATTTCAGACCAGCTCTTCTTTTTCTTCTTTTTCCAGGTTTCATCGTCGATGTCCAGGGCAATATCCTTGGCATATACATTGACATCTTCCGGATCGAGCAACGAAATGAATTTGTTGCGATACTCCAGGATCTTTGCCTTCATCTGCTCACCCACGCCTTGATCCACGAGGATACGTGTGGTCACGTCCTTGTTTTTCTCACCGTTGAGTTTATCGGTTAACTGACCTGTTTCCGGATCCGGAACATAGCCTCCGGTGGAATTGATCATGGTATCGATGATGTTCTGGAGATAGCTGTTGAATTCATCAGCGTATTGCAGCGTAGGTTCAACGCGTTCTGCATACACAGCCAGGGACTCGCGCTTCTTCGCGCCGTCCTTGATCGCCTGTGGCATCTTCGCGTTGGATTCGTCCAAAGCGGCGTTGCTTTTCACCATACTCTTATCGACGACAATAAAAGCGTTAAAGATCTCCGCAGAGACGTTGAGGGCCAGCAGGGCCGTCAATACCAGGTACATGATATTGATCATCAGCTGCCGGGGCTCCTTGGGAATTGACATAAGCGTTTAGCTTTTTGATAAGTGAATGAAATAGCTCAAAACACAAGCCGGTGGGCTTATGCTTTTCCTCCGGTCATGGCTGTCAATACGCTACCGTATACATTGTTCAGCGACTTCAGGTTCTTGTTCAATGAAGCGATCTGGTCATTGTATACTTTGGCCTCTCCGGCGGAGTTGCCGATTTCCTGCAGGGCATTGTTGATCTGGTTCAGATGATCTTTGCTGGCCAGTACACCCTGGTACATTTGATTCACGCCCTGGATATTCTGATTGAGGGCTGTGATATGCGTTCTGTAGGCTTTGGTTTCCTCTACGCTGTTGCTCAATTCCTGCATCGCCTGGTTCATTCTGTCATAGAAGTTGCCCATGCTCTTGATCTGGTCCTGGGTGTGGGAGAAATCCACCTCCTGCAGGGCCTTCAGCGAGCTCAGACTTTTGGACATGATCTGCAATTCGGACAACATACCGCCCAAAGAGCCTTCTACCTTACCAGCATCCAGGGGACGCATATCCTTTTCCAATTCGCCGGCTGACAGAGGTGCTATCTTACTGTTATAGCGCTCTATACCCGGGTACAATTTTTCCCAGTAATAATCTTTTTCCGGTGGGATTATGGCCAACATCAGGAAGATCACAGCTTCCGTGATCAAACCTGCGGTGATCGCGATATCGCCCCACCAAAAACTCCGGATTTTACCAAGTGCGCCCATCATGACCACGGCAGCACCGAGACCAATGAGAAAATTTTTGACGTACTTGAACGAACTAGATTTAATGAACTTGTACATGCTGGTTGAGATGTTAATTGTTACGAGATTAAATCCTATGGCACCAATCTGGATTCAAGCATCAGTTCCACCGGGGAGTGACGCGCTGTTCCAAATTGCGAAATGGTAATTATTGCCTTATGCAGTCTCTGTTAAGACGTTTATGATTCTGCAGCCGGATTCGCCTGAATCGATTCCGGGTTGATTAATTCGCATCGTCAATGGCGCGACCCAGGAAGGTCAGGGCACAACGGAAACCGATATACGATTTGGTTGTATCCTGGTATTCCCAGTGACGTGTACCGGTTTGCAGGTAATACGCTACATCTTTCCAGGATCCGCCACGGATCACTTTACGCTTGTATACCGGAGGATCATCCGGCTTGGCGTCGTACTTGATATCGGGGTTATTATCATGCACGATGGAGTGCGCGTTTTCGAAGAATGCTGTTTCCGTCCATTCTGACACGTTTCCGGACATGTTGTACAGTCCATAGTCATTCGGGAAATAGGCATCAGCTTTAACAGTATAGTGACCGCCATCCTCGGGGTAATTGCCACGGCCGGGCTTGAAATTGGCCAGCAGGCACCCTTTGGCATTTCTCAATGCATAACCGCCCCATGGATATGGCGCCAGGTCGTGACCGCCGCGAGCGGCATACTCCCACTCGTGTTCGGTCGGCAGACGGAATTCTTCCGTATTAGGTTCATCGGCGCGATAGGTATTCCAGAGGTTAGTCCGCCAGGAACAGAAGGCTTTCGCCATCTTCCAGTTGACGCCCACAACGGGATAATCATCAAATGCGGGATGCCAGAAGTAATTGCGGGTAAAGGGCTCATTGTATGAGTAGGCGAAGTCGCGGATCCAGACCAGTGTATCCGGGTAGATATTGACTTCCTCACGGTTGATGATCTCGCGGCGCTTGCCTTTGAAGTTGGGGCTGGCTGCTTTCTTCCAGTCTTTCCACTCATAGCGATAGACGAGATCACGGGTGTCAAGTTCTTTCTTCCCGGCAAACACATCATCACCCTGGAAATACATATCGTCCAGGATCTCGTCCTGCCAATCGATCTCATACTCCCAGTCAATGGTCTGGTTGCCATCCTCATCTTCCTTATAATGGTCGAGCATGGTATGAGCAATGGAGTCGCGAACGTAGTTGACGAACTGGCGATACTCATTATTGGTGATCTCGGTGTCATCCATGAAGAAACCGACGATAGAGACCTGCATCGGTCGCTGCATATAGCTGTTGAAGATATCCTGATCGGATTGACCGATATGGAAAGCGCCGCTTCGGATGTATTCCATACCGTACGGGGAGATGCTTCCATACTTCGGCCGATCCAGAACGCCCACGAGCTGTCCGGACTCTTTACTTCCACATGATTGGAGCATAATTGCCAGGGTGAATAGGACCCAGGCAGAGACTTTTATGTACCTCATCCTTCTTGAAAAAATTTTGCTGTTCAGACTAGTCTGCAAAAGAGGCGTAAAGATAGTTTTTTGATAATAACAACCAATAATTATCTTTTGCAAGTTGCTGCCGAAACAACATATTTTATGCCAACAATCGGTGTAACGAGATATTATTTGATAATATTTTCCAGATGGAAAAATTTAAGTCGGTTAGGCCCTGAAAAATATATTATAAAAAATGCTAATGGGTATATGGCTCACAAAGGAATAATTAGCATTTCCCTTTCAATCCAGCCTGAAAACCGGTGCGGAAGAAAACTTGATGACGTTACAGGTTACGGGGGTTGTAGATGATCCGCGGCGGCAATCCGGCCCCGATAATTTTTCCAAGGTTATAGCGGATCATGACCTCATGCGTCCCCTGATGAGCGGTCCGGAGCGGACTGAGCCCGATATCATAGGCATAATGGAGGAAGAACCGGGGTGAAAGCCGCACACCCCCAGCCAGGATAATAGCATCCAGGTTCCGGTTGCCAAATCCTCTGTAGCCCAGGCTCCCCGTCACCAGTTGCTCCCATTCTCCCCGAATGTAAACCTCCGCCTGGGTCTGGATGCCGTCTGACTTGATATAAAGGCCTGGAAAAAGGCTAACCTGGTCCCAGGGCGCCAGGATATATTCGCCGAATAGGTGGATGGCAGGCTTGGGCTGGTAGGCGATCTCGTCCAGCTTCATACCCGACGGATACCACCCGGTTATACTGATCCCGCCTTCGGCATAATCGCCGGCATAGTAGATCCCTGCTTCCACAAGCGGGGCATAACCACTAACTGCAAAATTAGGGAGCTGGGCATCCTGATGGTCAATGAGCAGCCCTTCATAAATCCCTTCTGGTGCCCGCAATTTCGAACCATCCAGTTTTTTCTGAACGAGCCCCAGGCGAATGCCGGTGGAGAAGAGGCCGATGGCGGACTCATATACATAGTTATAGGAGAGCGCAAAACCGGTCTGACTTTCCGCGCCAATGGATTCATTCTGCAATTGAAGCCCCAGCCCACCCTGCCAGAGATAGAAAGGAAGGTGGGCATTGATCACCCGGTATTCCGGGTTCCCGTCGATGCCGGCCCATTGGGACCTGAAATGAAGTCCTGCCGCGAGGCTGCGTTCCATACCGCCATATCCCGGGTTGAACCCATACCGGTCGTACATCATCAGGCTGTACTGCCCGATGTGCTGTGCCCCGACCTGCTGCGCACAGATCGCCAGGACGATGATCAGGAATGTCCGGAGGAAGTATATTTCCTTCATTCGCTTTAAAGATAACGGCACAGGCGGATTTTTGTGCGAAATCAAATGCACTTTGTCTTTCACCTGATAGTTATGGCCTGGATCGCAGAACGGTCTCAGGGGGTCAGGATCACTTTCAACCCATCATACCCAAGTTCCAGCCCTTCGGGCAACCTGGCTTCGGTAGAAAGATGGGTACCCATGTCATGACTGATATGTGTCAGGAAACACTGCCTGGGCTTTAAAGTTTGATAAATGGCATACGCCTCATCAATATTCAGGTGGGTGGCATGCGGCTCAAAGCGAAGCGCGTTCAATACCAGTACGTCAAGATTCTCCAGCAGTCCCAGACTTTGGTCCGGGATATGCTTGGCATCCGTGACATAGGCGAGGTTGCCTACCCGGTATCCATATACAATCATATCACCGTGGTCAACCGGTACGGGGATGACTTCCACGCCATCGACCTCAAAAGGATCATCACGCAAAACTTTCGCAAACACCCTTGGTTTCCCCGGGTAGATGTATTCCGGATCAAACGCGTAGGGAAATCGTGTAGCCAGCGCCTCCAGGGAACGTGCCTGACCATAGATGGGAATATCACGACGATGCAGAAAATTTATGGGTCTGATATCGTCAAGGCCCGAGACATGATCATTGTGTTCATGGGTCAGCAGCACAGCATGGACATTGTGGATGGCGTTGGCCAGCATCTGCTGCCGGAAATCGGGACCGATATCGATGGCCAGACCAGTATTCCCACACTGGATAAAGGCGGCTGTCCGGAGTCTTGAATCCCTGGGATCCCCGGAAGTGCAGACCTTGCATGTGCACCCGATCACCGGGATGCCCTGTGAGGTGCCGGTGCCGAGCAGCGTGATGGAGAGGTGATTATTCACACGGGCTTGGCGAGGGATTTTCGCAGTTTATGGATCCACTCAATCGATTCCGGACGCAGGTCTTCACGGGGTATGGATTCATTATCGAAGATATCCATCAGCGTATTGATCCGGGCGTCGACATCAAAAAACCGGTTGACAATGATCATATTCTTGCCGGAGACAACACAATAACCGGATTGAAAATTGCCTTTCTCATACCGGATCTGGATGCCCAGTTCGGCAAACAAACCTTCCAAATGACTGAGGGTTGTCTTTGTGTGCTTATGCATAAGGTAATTAGGGGAAATGCGGGTAGATTACTCAAATCGTGTCTACCTTTGAAATTCCGGCCATGAAATTAGAAAAACTTATGATGTGTGTGCGATGTCTGTTGGGATTATGGATTCTTGTCCTGGGCACGACGGCGGTAAACGGACAGCGTTTTGGCGCCGGGTTTGTCGCCGGGTTCAACGCTTCCCAGATTGACGGCGATGACCTGGCAGGTTTTGACCGGGTCGGATTAACCGCCGGGATCCGGGCTACAATGGACCTCGAATCGATCCTGGATTTCAATGTTGAGTTTCTATACTCCGAACGCGGCTCAAGGCCAGACCTTTTCCAGCCGGAATACGATCCGGATATTTCCATCAAACTTCAATATGCCGAGATCCCGGTATATGTATCCATCAACGACTGGTGGCAGGAAGAGGAGGAGTATTACAAGGTGTCGGCACACCTGGGATTCAGCTACGGTCGATTATTTACAGCCCGCACTTTTGATCGGGTCAATCCGGATGATCAGAACTATGATCTGCTGGTCCCGTACTTTAATGAAAACGATGTTTCATGGTTGGCTGGGGTTTCCTTCCGCATGGATCCCCGCTGGACCATCACCGGCCGGTATACGCGTGGCATCACACCATTGCTGAACCCGGAAAAACACAATCTCGCCTTTCGCCGGTTGCTTTCTTACTACCTTACCTTTCGATTGGAATACACGTTTAAATAGCGCAAAATGAAAAGCCTTTCCCGTTTGTATTTCTTCATGCCCGTCATGATCCTGATCATCGCCTGTGGCGGACAATCCAAAACTGACGCCGAAGTGCAATCCGAAGTGACAAGCACGTCCATGCCACGGTTATCGGATGAGGTGGTAAAAAAACTGTTCAATCAAACCCGGAAAGTGGATATCCTGTTCTTTGATCTACCGATCAGTGTTTCACAAGACGAAGAACCTGCCGCAAAAAATACGGCAGCGTATGTATTACCCATCAGCCCCAGGATAGGTGTGCAGTGCCCGGCTGTTGCCCGTGTGAGCTGGATTGGGGATGAAGATATTTTGTGGGACGCTGACGTCCATGTCGGTGAAGGTTGTGCCTATTTCACATTCGTCCAGAATAATAATCCTGTTGCCGTCAATGCGATGGCAGAACAGGGAGTACAGTTTTTCCTCAACATTATGAAACAGGCCAAGGAACAAATGCCAAAATGAAACCGCGACGTTTAGCGGTCATTGACCTGGGTTCAAATACATTTCATCTCCTGATCATTGAAACCCGGGATCTTCTTTCCTGGGACCAACTTTATAAAGAGCGCCGGTACGTCAAGCTGGCTTCCGAAGGCATGGACTGGCTGAGCGACAATAGCTGCCGCCGCGCGATTGATGCCATGAAAGCCTTCCGGGAGAATCTGGATGAATTCCAGGTTGATCATGTACGGGCGATTGGAACGTCTGCCATGCGCGAGGCTAGCAATGGAGCGGCGTTGGCACATCAGATCCATCAAGAGACGAATATCAAGGTCGAGATCATTGATGGCGAACAGGAGGCCGCTTATATTCTTGCCGGAATTCGCTTCGCCTTACCTGCGCTGGATCGACCCGCCCTGATCATGGATATTGGCGGAGGCAGTGTGGAGTTCATCCTGTTTGAAGGTGAGAATATCCATTTCAAGGCCAGCTATCGCATCGGGGTTACGGAATTGTTCAGGCGTTTCCACCATTCGGATCCCATGCGGGCTTCCGAAGGTCAGGCCATGGAGGCTTTCCTTGCGGAGGTCCTGGATTCATTGTTTAATCACTTGAAACGCTTTCCGGATTATGATCTGATCGGGGCGAGCGGATCATTTGAGGTCATTCGGGGGGCCATGCCCTTAATCATGGAGGAGGAAAATTGGGCGCTGGTCGATATGTCAAATCTTCGCCTACACCTCGATATGGTCATCGGCCTCAGCCTGGACGAACGCTATGCACTGAAGATCATCCCCAATGAACGGGTCGACTTTATCGTGGTGGCCTACAGCCTGATCCGCCAGGTGATCACGGCAGCTCCGCCGGCCAGCTTGTATTATTGTGATTATGCGCTGAAGGAGGGCGTTATGGCGGAAATGATGAATACCATTTTTAGATAAGTCTAAATTTATTTTTAGAAATACTAAATTTGTAGCATGGATCTACTCCAACTCCTCCAGGAACCCTGGGCCATGCGGGCCCTGATCGCTTCGACCGTGGTCGGGATCACGTGTGGGATCCTGGGCTGTTTCATCGTGCTGCGCAATATGTCCCTGATCGGGGACGCTCTTTCGCATTCCATTCTTCCCGGGGTGGTGTTTGCCTTTATTTTTTCGGCTATCAGACTACGGGCTTTTTTGTGGGTTCTGTTATAGCCGGATTGCTCACAGCATTCTTTATCACCTGGTTGCAGCAAACTGTGCAGACGAAAAGTGACGCGGTCATCGGGATTGTCTTCACGTTCATGTTTTCCGTTGGGGTGATTGGCATTTCCGCGATTGCGCGGCAAGGTGTGCACCTGGATCTGAAAGATTTTCTGTTCGGTAATGTATTGGGGGTTTCGGATGAAGACATCTGGACGTCATTTGGGGTGATGATCGCCGTGGTAGCCAGTGTCATTATTCTCTACCGTCCCCTGTTTGCTTCCACCTTTCAACCGACGATCGCCATGACGATGGGCATACCGGTCAAGTGGGTGCATTACTATTTAATGCTATTACTCTCGTTTGCAGTTGTGGCAGCGATGCAGACTGTAGGTGTCATCCTGGTCGTCGCCATGTTGATCACACCCGCGTCTTCTGCGCTTTTGCTTCATCGCCGGTTGCCGGCTGTGATTATCAGTTCCGCCATTATCGGCTTGATTGTGAGTGTGGCCGGGCTGATCCTGTCCATCCTGTATGAAATGCCGCCCGGGCCGGCTATTGCTGTGACTGCTGCCTTCGTGTACGTTTTGACCGTCTTGCTGGCGCCTGAAAAAGGTCTTCTGTTCAAGTGGTTGAAAAAACTGAAACAGGAACGGCGTATTCTGGGTGAGGATGTTCTGAAAGCGATCTACAAAAATTCAGTCCAACATACCATTACCCTGAAAACATTACGTGAAAAGATCGGGCTTACTTCCTCACGACTGGGTCAGCAACTTCAACGGCTTTTAAAGGATGGCCTGGTGACCAAAGAGAAAAACGGGAACATCACCCTGACGTCAGAGGGCGTCCAACAGGCTAATGACCTGATCCGGGCACACCGGCTTTGGGAAAGTTACCTCGTCCAGGAGATTGGCCTTGGCGCGGATCAAATCCATGAAGAAGCCGAGCGTGTGGAGCATTTGTTGACGTCCGATCAAGTGGACCAGGTCGACCGGCACCTGGGTTATCCGGCGCTGGATCCGCACGGCGCCCCGATCCCGACACGGGAAAAAACGCCGAAAGTTTCCATGGATCAATTGCAACCTGATGAATACGGCCGGATCATGGCCCGACAACCAGCGGTAGACATACCGCAATTATTGTGGGATCTGGGACTTGGCCCGGGTGAATTATTCCGGATCATTTCCCGGGATCAGGACCTTGTCATTGAAGCCGAAGGGAAATCAATTGCCATCCCGCGTGACCTGGCCCATCGCGTCAGTGTGGAACGGCAACCGGCTTGATCACTCTTCTTCATCCTTGCCCATCTGCTTATCGGCCCGCAGGTCATTGAGGATCTTGTCCATCCGGAAAAATTCATCAAGCGTTTCATCGAGGAAAAATTTCAATTCCGGCATGCGGCGAAGCTGTTTGCCCACTTTATTGGCCAATGCAAAGCGAAGCCTGTGATATTCTTCATCCAGCATCAACATGATCTCCTGTTTGTTGTCCGTATTGAAAACCGAGAGATACATTTTGGCGGTCGCCAGGTCAGGCGATACAATGCAACGGGTCACAGAGACCATGGCCTTGTTAAAGATATTCGGGCCTTCTTCCAGCAGCACCATACTGAACTGGCGGCGGAGTAATTCACTGATCTGTTTCTGGCGGATGCTTTCCATGGTGGTGTGGTTGAGACCATCGAGGGTAAGCACAAAAATAAGCGGATTGAACGTAAGCGTTAGGAGAACGGCTATCATTTCGGGAAAACCTATCTTTCCCGCGACGGATCACTGACCGATGCATCATCCGGACTCCATACTCACACAGCCCATTGAATACCTGAAAGGCGTGGGACCTGCCCGGGGTGAACTCCTCCGAAAGGAACTGGGCATTCACAAGATCGGGGATCTGTTATGGGATTTTCCATTCCGCTACATTGACAAGTCCACCGTCATTTCAGTGGAAGAAGCGAAACGCACACCGGAAAATGTGCAACTGAAAGGTGTTTTTTCCGAAAAATATACCGAAGGCGCGGGGCATAAAAAGCGACTGGTCGCGTCCTTTGAAGACGATTCGGGCGAGCTGGAAGTGGTCTGGTTTCAACGGGTGAAGGAAATTGACAAGTGGATCCAGATCGGGCAACCCTATTTGCTGTATGGCAAGCTTCAAATGTTTCGCCACAAGTATAGCCTGGTGCATCCGGAGATTGAGGAGGTGACTGCGGATAAGTCGGTGGCCAAAGGACTTGAACCGGTCTATAGCAGTACTGAAGCTTTGATGCTGAAAGGCCTCGACAGCAAAGGCCGGCGAAAACTGGTGCAACAGCTTTTCTCCCAACTGCGTCCTGAATTCCTGGAGGAAAATCTCAGCGAGGAGATCGTCAAAAAGTTGCGGCTCATGAGCCGGTTTGACACGTTGCGGCATATTCATTTTCCGACTGACGACCAGAAACTGACGCGGGCGCGGAACCGGATGAAGTTTGAAGAATTATTCTTCCTCCAGTTGATGTTACTCCGCGCGAAAGTGCGACGCGATGAAAACGTAAAAGGATTTGTCTTCACATCTGTCGGTGAATTCACGAATACATTCTACAATCAATACCTCCCGTTCACATTGACTGGCGCGCAGAAACGGGTTATCCGCGAGATCCGCAATGATATGGGGTCAGGTAAGCAGATGAACCGGTTGCTGCAGGGAGATGTCGGAAGCGGGAAAACGATTGTCGCGCTGATGAGCATGCTGGTGGCGGCGGATAATGGATATCAATCGGTCTTGATGGCACCGACAGAAGTGTTGGCCATGCAGCATCACCGGTCGATCTCGGCCTTATTGAAGGACATGGATGTCAACGTTGCCTTTTTGTCCGGCAGCGTGTTGGGTGCCGCGCGGCAGGAGGTCTTGCAAGGTACACGCGATGGTTCAGTGACGATACTGATTGGCACGCATGCGGTGATTGAGGAAACTGTCGAGTTTTCCAAACTGGGTTTGGCGATCACCGATGAGCAGCACCGGTTTGGTGTGGCGCAGCGTGCGCAGATGTGGACCAAAGCGGATCAGTATCCGCCGCATGTGCTGGTGATGACGGCCACACCGATTCCGAGAACTCTCGCGCTGACTGTGTATGGCGATCTTGAAGTTTCCATCATCGATGAGTTACCACCAGGCCGAAAACCGGTGATCACGACACAACGGACGGAAGCGCATCGATCCAAGGTCATGGATTTTGTCAAAACGGAAATTGCCAAGGGCCGCCAGGTCTATGTCATTTATCCATTGATTGAGGAATCCGCAAAGCTTGACCTCGAAAATTTGCAGGACGGGTATGAGCGCCTGCTGCAAACATTTCCCAGACCGGATTACCAGATCTCTATCGTGCATGGCCGCATGAAAGCGGATGAAAAAGAGGAGGAAATGCAGCGCTTCAAGCAGGGCAAAACCCAGATCATGGTATCGACCACCGTAATTGAAGTTGGTGTGGATGTCCCGAACGCGTCAGTCATGATCATTGAAAATGCGGAGCGATTCGGCCTGTCACAACTCCATCAACTTCGCGGTCGTGTAGGACG
>AERA01018297.1_pt1 | contig 22748 bp, 19 predicted proteins | sample 267968 | NCBI WGS metagenome assembly AERA01 (sample SAMN02954363, study PRJNA61401) | activated sludge metagenome | biome: terrestrial; feature: wastewater treatment plant; material: activated biomass; isolation source: activated biomass of an industrial wastewater treatment plant | reverse complement strand
ATCTGCATATAAAATTAAAACTATCCGAGATATGAAGGTCCTAAAATAATGTTAAAATGAAATGACTGTTTTACTTCTGTCAGTTCAGGATACCTGCTGGACTGTCTATCAAAACATTTTATTTCTGATTACGACTCACCCCCGGCCCCGCTCTTCAAAGAGAGGGGTGTTCATGGTAAAGCAATTTCACTGCGTTGGCACCCCTCCCTGATCAGTGAGGGATTGGGTCGTACCAGGTACTTGAAGTATTGTTGCTCCATTTGCCCAGTAACCGCTGTGCTCATTTCTTTTTCTCATGCTTTCTTGCTTTATGGCGCTCAACTTTCGGGAGGGATGGGGGCAGCGAGGGAGGTGGGCCGCTTTTACTGGCTGGCGATGTGATGTTATAGGTAGCCTTTTGTTCTAAATTTCTACTCAACCTGATACTTGATCCTGAATTTACCATGAGTGATCTCATGGAATAGAGCCTCATTTGAGTAAGGAGTCATCCCAATGCCTGTGATAATTGCTTTCCCAGAGAAGTTGCCCTCTAATATGTTATTGTCATTTGAGGTTAAGGTTATTCTATTCAATCCTGATTTGAGAACAAAAGTGCAACGGGAGTCAATTCCCTGGCAGTATGGGCTATTCTCAACGAGTAGATCCACTCTTTGATCATACCAGGCGACGCCACCTTCATCTTCATTCAAAACATAGGGAAATTCAAGGCTAGTAATGTCTAATTCAGTTAATCGAATGGTCCAATAGCCTGTGACTTCAGTTATTGAATCAACGTAAGCTTGAAGCCATGTTTGTTTATGATCTTGGAAATATTTGTTAGAATGATGTGAAGTGGGATCATTGATTTGCCGATATCGGAGAAAGATATTGTCGATTTCACCCTCAATGAAAAAATCATAATTACTAGTTACCGGATTAAAATCTTTCGTTTTCTCAAGCATCGGCTCTGTGCAGCCTACATGCACAAGTAGTAGTAGACTGATTATTGTATGGTAACAATTCATACGAGGCAAATATCAACTATGAACGAAAGCACAAAAGTTTTATTGGATTCGATGCTGGCTATAACTTTAAAAGTAGGTGTTTCCATGTCATGCGCGCGCAGGTCGATCCGGGGTTCCCTGCAGTAAAGGATGAGGATAGGCGGGCCAAAGGCGGTGTATCGAGCACAGCGATGCCCTGAGCGAGGATGGTGTTTAGATGGTGCGGAGTCGAAGGGTCGAGATAGGATGGGGCAGCGAGGAAGGTGGGCCGCTATTCGCTGGCTGGCGAGCAACCGATTTTTTTAACGTACTATCCGAAATGGCAGGTAGTGCTTCCAGCTATTTTGTCTTCTATCAGAAAACCGGGTTTTGCCCCGGGACATGCAGGTGACTTCTTTACGTTTTTATTTCAAAGTATGGATTATAGATCAATCCGATAATGTTACCAAAGGGATCTTTTACGGTTGCCGTCATCAACTCACCTCCAACGTTAAATGGCTTTTCATGCTCCGTGGCGCCGAGTTCAATCAACCGGTCATAGGCTTCGTGAATGTTCTCAACGCCCCAATACGAAACAACACTTTCAACTTTATTGGTGACAGGGATGTCTTCCGGTTGAAGTCCCAATTCAAATCCACCAATATTGAAGCCGACATAATAGGGTTCGTCAAAGTAGGGTTTGGTTTCAAACGCAATGGAATACCAGTCTTTTGCTTTTTGAATATCTCCAACTTTGTAAATGGTAGTTCTAAGGCCTAACATGCATCTTTTATTATGTGTTTTTGCAAAAAATTGCCACTTTCAAATATACGAAACTCATCAGGCCCTTTTATCCGGAGCACAGCACAGTATTCCATGTTCCGGGCTTCCATCTCATCGCGTAAATGTGCCATCAGTTTTTTACAGGTAAATGGGATAGAATGGGCCTATTCTCCGGTGTGTTACTGCACAGGATATGACGTTGATTACGATGTTGGATAATTGGTGAGTGAGATGTTGTGTATCCGTCTTGTACTGATGGCACTCCTCCGGGGAGTGGGCTTTGGCTCACCCGGCCAATGTAAACATAGTGTAAAAATCTATATATGTTTACATTGGACAAGGGTTCAAGCTGGAATAAACCGCCTGGAATGAAGGCCGAAATTTTTACGTTACTATTACGATTTTTTAAACTTGAAAAGACTGTGTAAGCTAATATTTACAGGCGATCCAGCCCTTTTAACCTGGTTTTCAATGCATAGTGCCAAAGGACGCTGATCCGTCTTTACCTCAATTAACAATCATTTTACCCGGATTTTAAGATTCGGCAAAACGGGCTGCGGACCTTTGTGTAGTCAATTCCGGGGCCAACCTCCGGGGAGACCGTATGAAGCAACTCGTCCTCATTGCCGCTGCTTTTCTCTGGCTGACCAACCTCACAGGTCAGCAGTCTCACTACCGGATCGGCGACGGATTGACGATCGGACGATCGGAATCAACATTTAAAGTCAAGTTCGGCGCCAGGGTACAAACGCTATATACGTATGAAGCTTCAGCCCGTCAGCCGAAACCACTTAATACCGACCTTGTCGTACGGCGCTTCAGATTGAAAGCCGATGGACATTTGTTCAATCCCCGTCTTGAGTTCAAAGTAGAGTTAGGCCTTTCAGCCCGCGACCGGAGCGCACCCACCGATGTGACCAGTTCATTCAAGCTCCCGGATTATGTCCTGGATGCCGTGTTGCAGTACGAACTCCAAGACAATCTTTCATTGTGGTTCGGTCAAACCAAACTGCCGGGCAACAGAGAGCGGGTCGTTTCCTCACAAGCGTTGCAAATGGTCGACCGCTCACCGGTCAACAGCCTGTTTAACCTGGATCGTGAAATGGGAATCCAGCTTCGCAGCCAGGTGGACCTGGAAGGCATGATCTTCCGCCCGATGGCTTCCATTTCCCTGGGCGAAGGGCGAAATGCGATTTTGCATAACCTCGGTGGCTTTCATTATATCGGCAGGCTTGAATGGCTTCCGTTCGGAGAATTCAAATCCAAAGGAGATTATTTTGAAAGCGATCTCAGCCGTGAACCCGAATCTCGTATCGCCTTTGGACTCACCTACAGTTATAATGATAACGCGGTACGTCAAAGCGCTACCGGGAAATTTCTTGTACAACCAGATGGGCAATATCTCAAAAGCGATATCGAAACTGTTCTCCTGGATGCTGTTTTAAAACACCAGGGATGGTCAATTTCCGCGACCCTCGCTCACCGGATGATTGCCAATGGGCCGATGGCTTCGTCGGATTTTCAGGACAGGGCTGAACTGATTGATCACCAGAACAACACCTTTTTTGCCGGATCCGGAATCCATATCCAGTCAGCATACCTGTTCAAGTTTAATGTCGAGCCCGGCTTGCGTTTCTCCCGCGTGGTCCCGGATGCGATCAACTGCTTCAAAGGCCTGAGTGAATACACCTTCGGACTATCGCACTATCTCAATGGACATAAATTGAAATGGCAATCAGATCTGTCCTATGTTGCCTTTGATGGCCAGCCCAATGGACGCTGGCGGTACAGACTCCAATTTGAGATCGGGTTCTAATGTCTGCGCCGCATATTCCATCAGACAGCATATGTCGGTATCCTGCAACGGACGTCAGCACTTGTAAAGCAGGTGTAAACCGGAGATTAAATGTTTATTAAACCATTGACTTGTGCGCAAACGATCGGCTGATGATATCGGACAACTGCTAATTTCACCGGTCATGATTTTCATGCGAACATCTATGTACTGCAATCCCAGATCATAAAAACGGAAATCCCAGATTGTTCCCAGTTTGTCATATCGTAAATAACGCCTCCCATGAGTAAGATGAAGAATGTCCTCTTCCGGAGGCTGTCCCTCAATGTCCTGGATTACCTGGTGACCGAGCGCACCTTTTTGATGATCATTGTCGCCGGCATTTTCCTGTCGGCCGTGATGGTCAATTTTGGACAGGCGGCGATGTGGCTTGGTTTTCTTTTTGCCGCATATTCCATTGTGGCTAACGACAGCATTCAGTCACTCGGCACATTTATCGAAAGCAATAAACACCGCAAGTGGTGGGTCCTCTGGATTTTTATCGGACTGATTTTCCTGATCACCGTGACGATCAGTTATATCGCATTTGATGGCGATGTCAGTTATCAGCGATTAAGTGACGGCCAGGGTGGAACAAAATACCCGCATCCGGAGAATTTCAGTTTTTTCCAGCTTATTGCCCCTATCGTTCTGCTTGTCCTCACGCGCATGCGCATGCCGGTGTCGACCACGTTCCTCATGCTGAGTGTGTTCAGTTCGGATGTGAGTGGGATCACATCAGTGGTGCAGAAGAGTTTGTCCGGGTATGTGCTGGCGTTCGGCCTGTCGTTTCTCATCTGGTATTTTGGCTATCAACTGATCCGGCGGTATTTTAAAAGCAGGGAAGCACATCCCGGCTGGACCTATATCCAATGGACCGTGAGTGGTCTGTTGTGGTCAGTCTGGATCATGCAGGACGGAGCCAATGTGGCCGTCTTTCTCCCGCGAACACTGGAAGGGTACCAGTTCCTGATCTTTGCGTTGACTATCTTCTTTGGCTTGGGCTTGCTGTTGTATTTGCGGGGTGACAAGATCCAGCGCATTGTCTCTGAGAAAACCCGCATCTCTGATGTCCGTGCAGCCACGCTCGTCGACTTCAGTTATGTCATCATGTTGATCTATAAACTCTTTATCAGCAATATCCCGATGAGTACGACCTGGGTATTCCTGGGCATTATCGGCGGACGTGAAATAGCCATCAACCTGGCGCGACTGAAAGGCGGTTTTTCGCACAAACTGAAAGCGCTGAAATATATCGGTCGGGACCTGGCCTATGCGCTTACAGGTCTGGTGATCTCAGTTGGCCTTGCGCTCGGAGCGAATCCGGCCATCCAGGATCAGTTGTTAGCCTGGTTCAACAATTTGTTTAAGTAGGGTTTGCAGCGTTTATTTTTGCACCATCAGATCAAAACTCCGGTTTAGCTTTGCCATGCCTTAGGTAGAGGATTTATGTCAACGCCCCCATGATCGCTCAAGCCTTTACCGAACTTTCCTTCGTCCACCTGGTCTTTTTCCTGTTTGCTGTCCTCTGCGTTTGCGGGTTTGAATTTGTCAACGGGTTTCATGATACAGCCAATGCTGTGGCGACGGTGATTTATACCCGTTCCCTGAGACCGGTGGTGGCGGTAGTGTGGTCCGGGATCTGCAATTTTTTTGGCGTCTGGTTTGGCGGGATTGCAGTGGCGCTCGGGATCATCAAACTTTTGCCCGTGGGTGAAATGATGGCCATGACGCAGGGAGAAAATTTCGCGATTGTTTTCGCCATTTTGTTTGCCGCCATTATCTGGAATTTATATACGTGGTATTTCGGCATTCCCTGTTCCAGCTCGCACACGCTGATCGGCTCCATTCTCGGTGCAGGTATGGGTTTCTATCTGGTGCATGGCGGAAAAGGGATTAACTGGAGCAAAGCCAGTGACATCGGGATGTCATTGCTGCTGTCGCCCGCCTTTGGATTCATGATGGCAATCATGCTGCTGTTTTTATTCCGGTTCCTCATCCGGAATAAAGCCATTTTCAAAGACCCATCACAAAATGAAAACCGGCCGCCGCCGCCCTGGATAAGAGGGATCCTGTTACTGACTTGCACCCTGGTGAGTTTTTTTCACGGCAGTAATGACGGGCAGAAAGGTGTCGGGATCATGATGATTGTCCTCCTGGCAATGATGCCCGGGTATTACGCGCTGAATCCGCAGCAATCTCCGGAGCAAATCCAGCACGCCATCTCGCGGATGCAAAACGCGGCTGCACCTTTCATTCAGACATCAATGGCTACGGATTACACCAAAGACCTGGCTACGCTCAATGATCTGTCGAATGAATCGGGCTCCATCGATCAGGCTGACAAAGACCAAAAACTTGCTTTCCGGAAACGCATTCAGACGTTTTCAGGCCAGGCAAAGAAAATGCTGGAAGACCCTGCTTTCCTGCCGGCGCCAGAGAAACGTGCTGAGTTCAAAGCCGGACTGAAGACCCTGTCCGCGTCCACCGATTTTGCCCCGGTAGAAGCTATTATGCTCATCTCGCTTTCCCTGGGTCTCGGCACGATGGTCGGGTGGAAACGGATTGTCATCACGATCGGGGAGAAGATCGGAAAGTCGCACCTGACCTATGCACAAGGCGCCGCTGCTGAACTGGTTGCAGCCGGCACGATCGGTATGAGTTCGGGCCTGGGCTTGCCGGTGAGCACTACGCACGTCCTTTCATCCGGGATCGCGGGCAGTATGGTGGCCATGGGCGGTGCCCGAAACTTGCAGCGAAAGACGGTCACCACCATCGCGCTGGCCTGGATCCTCACGCTGCCGGTGACCTTTGGCGGCGGATTTCTATTCTATTTCATATTCCACTGGCTGTTTTGACGTTTAGGTAAGGTCGGGAACAGCCTTTACCGGACATTCGGGCGGGTTTCCGGGCATCCCGGTCGGAATTCCCTCGGGAATTGATATTTTGCAGGCAAATTAGTGGCTTGCACCGGTTGAAAAAATGTGACTTCGCTATGATGAATTTTCGACTCCCCATTTTCCTGACATTCATTGGATTGGCGCTATTGAAGACCAGTGATGTTGGAGGTCAGGATATCCATTTTACCCTGCACCCGCTGACGCCGCTGGCCTTTAACCCGGCGCGGACCGGCGATTTCTACGGTACGTATCGGATTTCCGGCTTGTACCGGGATCAGTATCGGAGTGTGGCCGGCGCAGGCGCGTATTCGACCCCCACATTTTCCATTGACGCGAACGTACTCCGCGGTTTCTGGGATAATGACTGGGTCAGTGTAGGCTTGTTTTTCTATACGGATCGTTCCGGAACAGCCGGGCTTACCGTTCAGACGTTCAAGGTCAGCGCGGCCTATCACAAGTCACTGAATAAGGCGGGCACGACAACCTTATCGTTTGCCTACCAGACAGGCGCAGTGCAGCGATTTATCAAAAATCCGTCGAAGCTCGTTTTTGAAGACATCACGGAAGATTTCAGTACGGTCAAAGGCAAAGACCAGAAGGAAGGCTATCTCGACCATGTCGGGGGCTTGAAGCTGACCTCCAAATACAACAAGACCGACGAATTTTTCATTGGCCTCGCAGCGAACCGGTTTGGTAATCCGAACTGGTCCGTGCTCCAGACCGGCGGCACCTATCAGTTGAAGCCGAAAGTGTACGCGCACGCCGGATTGTCAACGGTCATGTCGGATCGCATTCGTTTCTCACCGAATGTTTCGTTTCAAAAAATAATGGCGCGTCCCGAGCAAACGTTTGTCCTGCAGGGCATGATCGATTACCTGTATGATCCCACGAAAAACATTATCCTGTATGGCGGGTTAGGATACCGGAGCGGCGCCGGCATTGGTGATGCGCTCCAGGTCATGTTGGGGGCATACTATAAGGAGGTGAAAGTCATGATCGGCTATGACGCCAATATCTCCAGCCTCTCTAATGCGAGTGGCTCGTTTGGCGGCTTCGAGATTGCCGCGCAGTATATCGGTCGCGTGTACAAGCGTCCGAATCCGGATCCCATTATCTTCTGTCCACGATTCTAATGATGAAGCTGAACACATATTTCTCCCTGATTTGCAGCCTGGTTCTCTTCGGCAGCCTGACGGCGCAGCCATTGGATGAGGTGCCCGTCTACATGATGATTGAAACGGCCGAAGAAAGCATGGCCCTGCCGGATTATTATACGGCGCTCGAATGGTATGAAAATGCGTATAAAGAAACGCGTGACCAGGATATCGCGGTCAAGATCGCTGAACTCCAATTGATCCTGCGCGATTATTCCCGGGCCGAGCGATGGCTGGAGCGGATTGTCGAAAAAGACCAGGGCGAGAAGTATCCGCACGCCGTTTTTCAATATGCGCAAGTCCTGAAGATCAATGGCAATTATGAAGGCGCGATCGAAGCCTTCAATTTCTACGCCGGCCTGAATATTCCGGACAGCCTGTTGACGCTGGCGGATATGGAAGTGGCCGGTATTCAGCTGGCCATGAAATCCCAGCCGCCGATTGACCTCCTGGTGAAGAATGCGGGCAAGGAAATAAATTACTCCTATACCGACGCGAGTCCATGGCTGGGCCCGGATGGCCGGTTCTACTTTTCTTCCATGCGGACACGCGAGATCATTACCCTGGATGGAAAAGAAGGGGATTATTACCTGAAGATCTACTCCGCCACGAAGGACAAGGATAATGAGTGGGAAAAACCGAAGCCGCTGGATGACAAGATCAATCGCGAAGGTTTTCATACCGGCAATCCAAGTGTGTCACCGGACGGAAGTCGTTTGTTCTTCACACGGTCTTTACTCACCGGAAATGAAATGACCGAGAGCAAGATCTATGTGAGCCTGGCCAAGGGCGACGACTGGGGACCGGCTGTCGAAGTGCAGGGCGTCAATGGCGAGTATATGGCTCGTCATGCATCAGTTGGATATTTATTTGGAAAAGAAGTGTTGTTCTTTTCTGCGAATATTCCGGGTGGATTTGGTGGCTTTGATATTTATTATGCGGAACGGAATACGGATGAATCGTATGACATTCCGGTAAACCTCGGTCCGAAGATCAATTCACCACTGGATGAAGCTTCGCCTTTTTATTTAAATAATCAACTGTATTTCTCTTCAACAGGTCATCCCGGGCTGGGTGGTTATGATGTGTTTCGCGTCAATTGGGATGGACAGGCGTGGGGGACTGTGGAAAATCTCGGCGCCGGCTACAATTCATCCTACGACGACATGTACTTTACGGTGAATGAAGATGGCAAACTCGGTTTCCTGGTATCGAACCGTCCGGATGAAGAATCCCGTTCACTCAAATCCAAAACCTGCTGTGACGATATCTACCAGTTCCAGATCCGTGAAGTCGTACTGGACCTGATCACCAGTGTGTACCAGGAGGGTCAGGTGCCCATACTGGGTGCGAAAGTCACCTTGTATGAAATGGACCGCGGCAAACCCGGCAATCCGAAGCAAATGACCCAGATGGAGATCCATGATTTCCAGTTTGCCCTTGACCAGGACAAGTATTATAAAGTGTTGGTTGAAAAAGAAGGGTATCTGCCCGGCGAGTTCGAGATCAATACGCTCAATATGATCGAGAACAACACCATTCGTCGAAATGTGATCCTGGCGAAGAAGGAGGCGGAAAGTACCACTGAGACGGTGACAATGAATGAACCGATCCGGCTCAACAATATCTACTACGATTTTGATGACGACAAGATCCTCACGGATGCGGAATCCGATCTGCAGTTCCTGCTTGATCTGATGAAGGAATATCCGGATATGGTGATTGAACTTTCATCGCATACGGATGCGCAAGGCAACGACGCCTATAATGTGCAACTGTCGCAACGTCGCGCGCAATCGGCCAAAAACTGGCTGACCGCCCGCGGGATCAAATCAAACCGTATTGAAGCGGTTGGGTATGGCGAGCAATATATTCTCAATCATTGTATCAACGGCATCGATTGTACGGATGATGAGCATCGGGTCAATCGCCGCACGGAGTTCAAGATCATCGCCGGCCCCACCACGATCGAGATCAACAAATCCGACCTGGGCGACCAGCGCCGCAACCAGCCGAAAAGCGTGTTAGGTCAGCGGCCTTCAAAAGGCACTGTACCGGTGGGCACGCCAAAGATCGAATTGTCATGGCGTGAGAAAACACAGGACCTCGGCAGCGTGAAGAAAGGCGAGCAGAAAGTCATGAGCTGGCAATTCACCAATACCGGAAATCAACCGATCGAGATCGAACTCGTCACCTCTTGCGAATGCACCATCCTCGAGTATCCGCAGATGCGGACATTCAAGCCCGGGGAAAAAGGCGGTATCCGCGCCACCTTCGACAGTTCGCAAAAAGAAGCCAACGAAACGATCGATATCGAGGTGATCCTGAAACAGAATGATCCCAAATCCGGCAATCCGATCATTTACAAGCTCCAATACACCTACAATCTCATTCCGTAAATCCATAATCCACCGGATTTGAATACGGATCTCCTTGCCCAACAGTTCGCCGAACAGGACGCGATCGAATGGGTGGGGCTGATCACCGGTGTTTTTTATGTGATCCTGGCTGTCTACCAACGTCCGGTATGTTGGGTGTTTGGTATCCTGAGTTCTGCCGCCCTGGCGTGGAAAAGTTTTACCGATTACAAGTTGATGGCCGATGGCTTTTTGCAATTGTTCTACATCGCCATTGGCATCCTGGGGTTGTGGGCCTGGTGGCGTGGACAAAAAGATGATCAACCCAAACCCATCATCCGGATACCGCTCAGCCATCATGTCATGGCCATTGGATCCATGCTGCTGATCAGCATTCCGGTCTCCTGGCTCCTGATCACCTATGCGGAAGCCCGCTATGGGTATGTCGACACTGTATTGACCCTCGGCTCGGTATGGGCTACGTGGCTATTGGTGCGTAAGGAGTTATTTCACTGGTGGTACTGGATCGTCGTGGATATCGTGTATGTTTGGTTGTATTGGAAAAGTGAGGGCTATTTATTTGCCATCCTGTTTTTCATCTATACGGTCATCGCGATCCTCGGATGGATCAAGTGGAAGAATGCCATGTCGCGTACTCCATCTATGACCTGAACGAAATTTAGCTGAATGCCACCATTGCATGTCAACCCGGATATCACCAAAGCACAAACGCCGTCGACAGATATTTATCTGAGCGAATCCCTGTTTGCGCAAATGCGTGAAAAGGTATTTGCCCCGTCATGGCAGTTTTCCGGCGATACGGACCCATTGAAACAAGCGGGGGATATGCGACCCTTTACCTTCCTCGAAGGCTGTTTGGATGAGCCGTTGGTTTGGACTCGGGATGAGCACCAGGCACTTCACTGCCTGTCAAATGTGTGTACTCACCGCGGTAACATGGTCGTCAACGAAGCCTGCCGGGCCCGGCAATTGACCTGTCGCTATCATGGCCGTCGCTTTGGACTGGATGGCACATTTACGCATATGCCGGAATTCCGGGAAGTGGAAGATTTTCCAACATCACGCGATAATCTCACTCGGGTCCCGTATTATCAATGGGGAAAATGGTTGTTCACTTCCCTTCACCCTGACTATCCTGCCAAGGCTGTATTGAATCCAATGATCGAACGCATGTCGTGGTTACCCCTTCATGCATTCGAACACAGTGCAGCACTTTCACGCGATTTCGTATTGGAGGCCAACTGGGCTTTGTACTGCGAGAATTATGTCGAAGGATTTCACATTCCGTTTGTGCATGCCGGGTTGAGTTCGAAAATTGATTTTGGAAATTATAAGACCGAATTATTTGATTTTTCCTCCGTGCAGATTGCACCGGCGAAGAAGGATGACCTGGTGTTTGACCTGCCGGAAGGCCATCCCGACGCCGGAAAGAACGTAGCCGCGTATTACTTTTTTATTTTTCCCAACCTGATGTTTAATTTTTATCCCTGGGGACTGTCGATCAATATTGTCAAACCCGAACGTATTGATCGGACGCGGATTTCCTATCTTGTCTATGTACTGGACGAAGCCAAGCTTGAGCAAGGCGCGGGGGCTGATCTGGATACCGTGGAAATGGAAGATGAAGAGGTGGTATTGGCGGTACAGCAAGGCATTCGCTCGCGGTTTTATGCTCATGGTCGGTATTCGGCCACACGTGAGACCGGCACGCATCATTTTCATCAGCTTTTGATCAACGCGCTTCAATGAGTCAATTGAACAGGACGTTCGGATTGTGGGCAGGTGTGTCCATGGTGGTCGGCAGTATTATCGGGTCCGGCATTTTCATGAAGCCGGCGACGATGGCCGGTCAGCTGGGCTCTCCTGAAGCGTTGATCGCAGTGTGGATCATCGCGGGGATCATAGTTTTATTTGGTGCGCTGACCAACGCGGAGATCGCGGCGATGATCCCGGAGACGGGAGGGCAGTATGTGTTTTTCCAAAAGATGTACGGCGACTTCTTTGCCTTTCTGTATGGTTGGTCCGCATTTGCGGTGTTCAATACAGCGGCAGTCGCGTCGATCGCGTATGTGTTCGCAACGTATGCCGGAAACTTCTTTGACTTGCCTGTGCTGGATCCGGAGCTTGTTTCCCGGATCGACCTGTATGTTCCGTTTATCGGGCACATTTTTCCGCTGCAGGATATCGGGCTGAAAGGTGTCACCATCACGCTCATCGTATTGCTGACGTATATCAATTACCGCAGCGTGGCGATTGGCGGACGGGTGCTGGTGATCTTTACGGCGCTAAAAGTGGCGGCCATTGCCTTTCTCGTGCTGACTATTTTATTCTCAGGGATGGGGAGCATGGGGAACTTTACTCAGGATGCCCTCACTTCGGTATCACGATATGATACGGTGCTGGGTGCCTGGATTGCGGCTATGGCCGGTGCGTTCTGGGCCTATGATGGATGGAATAATATCACCTTTGTGTCCGGCGAGATCAAGGACCCGCAGCGCAATATTTCACGGAGTCTTTTGCTGGGATTACCGCTCTGCATCTTAGTGTATGTGCTGGTCAACTTCGCCTTTCTCTATGTGATGCCTGTGGAAGAAATGCAAGGCCAGGCTGTTGTCGCCTCGGCAGCCAGCAGTGTGGTCTTTGGTGCGGTTGGTGCAGGGTTGGTAGCGCTGATGATCATGCTGTCGACATTTGGCGCCACGCAAAGCAATATTCTTTCGGTGACGCGCGTGACGTTTGCCATGTCCAGGAGCGGTTTGTTTTTTAAAAGCGTCGGCAAGGTTCATCCCAGGTTTGATACGCCGGGTAATGCTTTGTGGGCGCATGGGTTGTTGGCTTGCCTGTGGGCGATTAGCGGATCGTTTGATATGCTGACCGACATGTTGATCTTTGTGAGCTTCCTGTTTTATGGTATGGGCGCCTGGGGTGTTTTTGTTTTGCGAAAAAAAATGCCGGATGCACCTCGACCCTATAAAGTGTGGGGCTATCCGTGGATCCCGGCCATCTTTGTCGTCTTCGCCCTGGTCTATCTCGGCATGACATTATATAATGATGTCTCTAATTACCTGAATGGAAATCAGCCCATCATCCAGTCCCTGCTGGGCGCGGTGATCGTGGCGCTGGGCATCCCGGTATACATCTACTTCAATCGGAAAAGACATCAGCCGGAATCAACACGACCTGAGGGTTAAGAAGTTGATTTTATTTTCGTTTGGATGAAAGGGCAGGATTATTTTTAACGCATAGTCATTGATGATGATACTGAAAATTTGCAGCCTCATTTTTACCATACTGGCCGTAGCACTACCGGCAAAGGGTCAAGACCTGGTCTTGCCGCCTCCTGTCGATGCACGAGTTGATCCAGCGCTCAATGCATTCATCGATCAACTGAAAACCGCTGTAAAGTCACGGGATGCCAAATTCATTGAGTCCAACCTTGCACCGGAAGTGATGAGTTCATTGGGTGGCGATCGCACCCGTACAGTTTTCATGGAAGATTGGGCGGTCAAGCAAAAGACGAGCCCATTCTGGACCTATATGGAAAGGGTCCTGACGTTGGGTGGGGACTGGGAACAGGCTGGCGGTGTCGCTTCCGGGATGTATGTCTTTCCGTATACCTATACTGTAGAACTTGATGAAGAAACTGATTATTTAAACATTGGTGTCATCACAGGTAAAAATGTCAATCTCCGGTCCGAACCCGATCTGCATGCCGGGGTATTGACGCAATTGACATACCATGTGGTCAATTTTGAAACAGATGATGATGGCTATCGGATCTCGCGCGGAAAAAATGACCGGGGCGATCCGGAATGGTATAAGGTCTCTCCGCTGCAGGGTGGTCCCACCGGTTGGGTATTTTGGAAATACGTCAGTGACCTCCTCGGGCCACGATTATTCCTCAGTAAAAACGCAACAGGGGCATGGGAGATCTATGCGTTTGTATCGGGAGATTGATCCTGAGCAGGTTATATATGAGCTATTGATGCCTTTGGCATGGTTTTTTCATAATTTTGCGCGGCAAATCTCTTTTTCTAACCTCCAATTTTTAGGTCATGAAACCTGTTTTCACACGACTTTTTCTCTTTTTTGCTGCTTTCCTGGTATCCCAATCAGCTGATGCTCAGGGATGTGTCGCCATCCGTTCCTTTTCCGGATGCGGCGGGGTAGCAGGCTCCAGCGCCTTTCTGAACCAGGGTGATATCATGCTGGGAACCAATTTCAGATACTTCCGTTCTTTCCGTCACTTCAGAGGCACTCATGAAGAGACCAACCGGGTAGAAGAAGGCACTGAGGTGATCAACAAATCAGCCTTCCTGGATTTTACCCTGAATTATGGCATCAACAACCGCTTGTATGCCAACCTGACTTTACCGTTTGTATTCCATCATCGGACATCCATGTATGAGCACGGTGGCAATCCGCCCAATGGTCTCGGTGAGCGTCATGCCACAGCTGCGCAAGGCCTCTCTGATATGCGAATAGGCCTCGGATATTGGTTATTCAACCCGCATGAAGTCATTGATTTCAATTACGCCTTGGGTTTGGGAATTAAAATTCCCACCGGCAATTATGAAGCCCGCGATGTGTTTTACAACCAGGGTCCGAATCGCAACCAGGAACGTCTGGCAGCGGTGGACCAATCCATTCAGCCCGGCGATGGTGGATTCGGGATCTCAATGGACCTGCAGGGTTTCCACATCATTTCAGACCGGTTTTCCATCAACACCACGTTGTATTACCTCGCAGGATTGCGGGAGTATGTCGAAGTGCAGGGCCGCAACGGACCGTCCACCTATTCGTGTCCGGATCAATACCTGGCGCGTCTGGGTGCATCCTATGTCACCAGCGTGAATGGATTGAGTGTCTATTTTGGCGGAAGGATTGAAGGCGTCCCTTCATCAGATATCGTAGGCAAGGACAGTGGTTTCCGTCGTCCGGGATATGCATTGAGCCTGGAGCCGGGTATCAATTACATTACCCGGGATTTCTCACTCAATTTCAGTGTTCCTTTTGCAGTGAAACGTGCGCGGGTGCAGAGTTATTCTGACAAGATTGCCACAGAAGAAACTGGCATGTTTCGGAATGGGGATGCTGCATTTGCAGACTATTTGATTAACTTCGGTCTGAGTTACCGGATCCATAATCAGTCCAGTTCCGGGATGAATATCATGGACGAACATTAATCGACAAAAATTAATCCCTTATACCGGCCGGCAGGAAATCCCTGCCGGCTTTTTTATTTTGTGCCGGTAAGTACAACCTGCAAAACAAAAACCGGCATATGCACGCGAAGGGACGGATCACCACCACTGCCATTCTCACGCCTGCTGTGATCGTGGCCGCACTTGGCTATTTCGTCGACATCTATGATCTGCTCTTATTCGGGATCGTGCGCACCGCCAGCCTGAATGATCTCGGGATTGTCGGGCAAGCCAACCGGGACCAGGGTGAATTTCTCATCAGCATGCAGATGTATGGGATGTTGCTTGGCGGGATCCTCTGGGGTGTATTGGGTGACAAGCGTGGAAGACTATCGGTACTATTCGGTTCCATCTTTTTATACTCCATCGCCAACATTGCCAACGGTATGGTCAACTCCATCGGTGCATATGCGGTGTGGCGCTTCATTGCCGGGGTCGGATTGGCTGGTGAGTTGGGGGCAGGAATTACGCTCGTGACTGAAACGCTGCCAAAAGAAAAACGCGGGTATGGCACGATGATCGTGGCCTCGGTGGGACTTACGGGAGCCATTGTGGCCAATCTCGTCTATCAGATCTTTGAAGACTGGCGATTGTGTTATTACGCTGGCGGTGTGTTGGGATTGTTACTCTTGATCCTTCGCGTGAGTGTACGGGAGTCGACGATGTTCAAAGCCGTCCAGGAAAGTGACGTCAACCGGGGGAAATTCTTCTCCTTGTTTACAGATAAAAGACGATTCATTAAATATATGCGGGTGATCTTCATTGGCATACCGCTCTGGTTTTTGGTGGGAGTACTGATCACCTTCGCCCCGGAATTCGCGCAAGCGTTGAATGTGGTGGATGCGGAATCCATTCGCGCGGGCCAGGCTATTGCCTGGTGTTATGGCGGATTGGTATTGGGTGATATGTGCACAGGCCTGTTGAGCCAGGTGATGAAGAGTCGCAAAAAAGTGATGACCATTTTCCTGACACTCAACCTGGTCATGGTATTTGTCTACCTCAATGCAAATGGCATCTCGGCCAGCCTCTTCTATTGGCTTTGTCTCGCTATGGGTTTCTCCGTTGGCTATTGGGTCATCTTCGTCACGATTGCGGCGGAGCAGTTCGGCACCAATATCCGCTCGACCGTCACGACCACGGTACCTAATTTCATCCGGGGGTCATTACCCTTGATCATCCTGCTCTACCAGTTTTTCAGGGACAAGGTTTTTTCCGGCGATATCATTATCGCCAGCATGGTGATCGCCGTGATCCTTTCAGCCATCTCGTTCCTGGCCCTGTGGAAGATGAAGGAGACCTTTTCGGCGGATTTGAATTATTCGGAAACTTTGTAGTCAATTGTCAATTGTGAATGAATCAAATTAAATTGAAAATTTAATTTGCAACACCGGACACCGAATACTGAATACCGAATACTGACCATTGACTTTATCTTCCAAGGATAAGCGTAGGTTGTACCTACGCTAATGGGGCGGGTGCAACACGCCCCTGCTTTCAATTTGAAAACGGAATGGTCTTACTGTCTTACTGTCTTACTTTCTTACTGTCTTACTTTCTGACATGTTTTCCTCCCGTCCATCCCTGTTCAGCCAGGTAATCCTGTCCGGATTCAAAAGCACCCTGCTCCAGGGTCGTCGCCATCGAATCATTCCACCGGTTGAGATATCCGAAAAGTGCGACCACGCCGGCGATCTCCACGATCTCGCCTTCATCCCAGTGCGCGCGTAAATTTTCGGCAATTGATTCATCCACTGCATTCGGGACAGATGATGCGGCAATGGCATAATCCAGTGCTGCGCGCTCACTTTCAGAAAAGGCCGGATGTGTCTTGTAGTCCCATATGTGGTGAAGCTGATCTTCAGACGCGCCATACCGCTCTGCCGCGCGGATTGCATGCGCCTGGCAGTATTGACACCCGGTCGCATGACTCGAAACATACGCGATCAAACGCTTCAACGCGCTCGTCACCCGACCGTGATTCTCCATTACCGCTTTGTTGAGATCGATAAAGGCTTCCGCTATCCTTGGTCTGCGCTGCATCGTCTTCACACTGTTCGGGCAAAAGCCCAATGTCTCGTTGTAGAATTTGACCAGGTCTGCAATGGCAGGATCCGTTTCGGGGAGGGGAGGAACGAGAGGAGTTTTCATTGAAAGATCGAAATTGTGAGTGGTGAGTGGTGAGTGGTGAGTGGTGAGTAGTGAATTGTGAATGAATCAAATTTTTGCTGGAGCAAAAATTTAATTTTACGGGTTACGGATTACGGGTTACGGGTTACGGGTTACGAGTTACAGAATACTGAATACGCAATACCGGTATCCAAGTAAAGACCTTATACTCCAGAAAAAACCTGCTGGCAGTATCTTCCTTACAAGGTTCCTCTCAGCTCCTGCTCCCGTTCAATCGCCTCAAACAACGCCTTGAAATTCCCTTTCCCGAAAGAACGTGCGCCCTTGCGCTGAATGATCTCGAAAAACATCGTCGGACGGGACTGGACCGGACGGGTGAAGAGTTGCAACAGGTAGCCCTGGTCATCGCGATCGACGAGAATTCCAAGTTCCTTCAAGGGTTCCAGGTCTTCGTCAATGTGGCCGACGCGATCCAGCAGGTCATCATAATATGTGGTGGGGACACGCAGGAATTCAACGCCGCGTGAACGGAGTTTTTGGACGGTGTCAATGATATTGTCTGTTGCTACAGCGAGGTGCTGTACACCTTCATCTTCATAGAAGTCGAGATACTCTTCGACCTGCGATTTTTTCTTGCCGGCGGCAGGTTCGTTGATCGGGAATTTGATATACCCGTTTCCACTGCTCATCACCTTGCTCATCAGCGCGGTATACTCAGTGGAAATATCCTTGTCATCAAACGTGAGGATATTCTTGAATCCCATCACGCGCTCGTAAAACTCTACCCAATAATTCATCCGACCCAGGCCGACATTGCCCACCATATGATCAACATACTTCAAACCCACTGAGGATGGGTTGTAATCAGATTCCCACTTTTTATATCCGGGCAGGAATATTCCCTTGTAATCCTTTCGCTCCACAAAGACATGAACCACCTCGCCATATGTGTGGATGCCGGACCGAACTACTTTTCCATGTTCATCCGATTCTTCATACGGTTCCATATAGGACTTCGCGCCACGGGCAGTCGTTTGTTCCCAGGCATCCCGCGCGTCATCGACCCACAGCGCAATCACTTTTACGCCATCACCGTGTTTGTCAATATGCTCACCGATGGCCGAACCACTGTGCAGCGGCGAGGTCAGGATCAATTTGATCTTGTCCTGGGACACGACGTACGACTCCACGTGTTTGTCGCCGGTTTCCAGGCCTTTATAAGCAAAGGACTGAAAGCCAAAAGCGGTCTTGTAAAAATGGGCGGCCTGTTTACTGTTGCTCACATACAGCTCGACGTAATCAGTGCCGTTGATCGGCAGAAAATCTTCCGTATGGGTCGTGGTGGATGTTTGAGGTTGCGTGATGACAGACATGATGATTATTTTCTTTTTGGTCTTGCAAATATACAGTCATTCCGGATCAGGATCAGATCGATAGCGCAGGCTCAATTCGCCCGGCCACTTCACCGAACCCTACTTTCTGGCCGGGCTTTCCCGCGCTTCCGCGCATGGTGACAGTATCGCCATCTTCAATAAACGTGCGTTGCACACCCTGGGCCAGTGAAATCGGATTTTTTCCACCCCATGATAATTCAAGCATGGAACCATATGAACCGTCCAGCGGTCCGCTGATCGTACCGGACGCCATCATGTCACCCACCCGCACATTGCAGCCGTTGATCGTGTGATGCGCCAGTTGCTGACACATATTCCAGTACATGTATTTGAAATTCGAATGACAAACCGTCGATGCCGACTGTCCTTCAGGTGTAATTGACACCGTGAGATCAATATCGTAATTCTTCAATCCGCTGAATTGCAGGTAGGGGAGAACGGCAGGTTCCTGTACCGGCCCGTTGACGCGAAACGGTTCAAGCACCTCCAGGGTGACGATCCAGGGGGAGACGGAAGAGCCAAAGTTTTTTCCCAAAAAAGGACCTAATGGCACATACTCCCATTGCTGAATATCCCTGGCCGACCAGTCATTGAAAAGCACCAGGCCGAAAATGTGATCTTCCGCTTGCGCTATGGAAATGGGTTCACCCAATCGATTTTCTTTCCCGATCACAAACGCCATCTCCAGCTCAAAGTCAAGCCGTTTGGACGGACCAAATACCGGAACCTCAGCTGTGGGTGGTTTCATCTGTCCATTCGGACGACGGATTGGTGTGCCACTCACCACAATCGACGATGCACGCCCATGATAGCCCACCGGGATATGACGCCAGTTAGGCAACAGGGCATTATCCGGGTCGCGAAACATTTTCCCCACATTGGTCGCGTGCTCGATGCTGGAATAAAAGTCAGTGTAATCACCAACACGAACAGGCAATTTCATTTCAACCTGACCGGCTTCCATGATCAATTTCGGATGATCCTTAAGTGGTGAGGCCGCATCGGAGAGCAATTGCCGGATCGTGTTTCGAACCGCATTCGTGGTTGTTTTTCCCAATGCAATAAAATCATTGAGTTGATCGCGACGGAAAACATCATCCGGAATTTGAAGCGGATGAAATAATCTTGCCTGCGCTACACCATGGAGATTCACCACGTAATCACCGATCCGCGTACAAGCGAAGGTTTCACCGGCGTGCACACCGATGCCAAACGGAATATTATGAATGGAAAAATCAGATTCTTCTGCAATCGTCAGCCAGCTCTGCATGAATGGTTTTATTCGTGAAAATGAAATCAGGTTTTCAATCCGGATCCGATCAATCTACGGTTCCAGCCAGGATTGATAATACTTGCCGTCGTCCAGCGCGATCGCCTGTTCGGTGACCATCAGCGGGGCAAAGGTATCGATCATCACAGCGAGTTCCTGGGTTTCGGTCTGACCAATACTCCGTTCGTAAGCACCTGGCGCCGGTCCGTGTGGAATGCCCGCGGGATGAAGGGTGATATGACCCTGTTCGATATTATTCCGGCTCATGAAATCACCATCGACATAGTACAGCACTTCATCCGAATCAATATTGCTATGATTATAAGGCGCAGGTATGGAGCGTGGGTGATAGTCATACAGGCGTGGACAGAATGAACACACGACAAACGCTTTCGTCTCAAACGTCTGATGCACCGGTGGCGGTTGATGCACACGACCCGTGATCGGTTCAAAGTTGTGAATGGAAAATCCGTACGGGAAATTATAGCCGTCCCAGCCCACTACATCAAACGGATGCGTGGCATAGACCAGCTCATGCAACATGCCCTGCTTTTTGATCTTCATGATGAAATCGCCTTGCTCATCATGCGTTTCCAGGTTCCTCGGCAAATTGTAGTCCCGCTCGCAATACGGCGAATGTTCCAATAATTGACCGAACCAGTTCCGGTAGCGCTTGGGCGTATAGATCGGATGAAAGGATTCAGCGTACAACAGCCGGTTGTCTTTGGTATCAAAATCCACCTGGTAGATCATGCCGCGCGGGATGATGAGATAATCGCCGGGCTCGAATTGAATATGTCCGAGGAAGGTTCTCAGCGTTCCACTGCCCCGGTGCACGAAGATCATTTCATCTGCATCAGCGTTTTTATAGAAATAGCCTGTCAGCGAGTCAGTAGGGGCGGCCAGGCCGACGTGGATATCCTTATTGATCAGCAACGGATGACGTGATTCAAGCCAGTCTTTGGCTGGGGGCACTTCGAAGCCCTTGAGCAATCGCGCCGTGATATTCTTCTCCACCGCGATTTTAGGGAGCACATTTTTGGGTTCCCGGATTTGCCGAACCTGAGTCGGACGATGCACTTGATAAAGTAAAGACGACATTCCGTCAAATCCGACGGTTCCGAAGAGCTGTTCGTAGTATATTCCACCGTCGGGCTTGTCGAAGATCGTGTGGCGCTTGGCCGGGACCTGCCCGAGTGTATGATAGATTGGCATTGGATACTTTTTTGCAAAAATACGGATTTGATAGGAGTGGTCAGGAACGAACCGGATGCTGTATATCAGTCCGTTAGATGATTTTAAACAGGCAAGTTTTGTAATTTCAGGGTAATGAAAACACCGCTTTGCAGCATATACATGCTCCTTTTTTTACTAGTCCCCGGGGCTGCGAATGCCCAGTGGGTGGATCATTTTGAGAATATCTGTGGCCTATCTGAGTGGCAGGATGTGCAGGTGACGGAAGGCTGGAACATTCAGGCATTTGAAGGATTGGATATCAGCCAGAGTTATCCTGGAGAATGCATGCTGATGCCATACACGGTGTCCTGGTATGCGGATTGGCGCGGCGGGCTGATCTACCGGATGGGGCACGGCGATTTTGTGCTGACGGGGCATGTTACTGTGTCCAACCGCGCGGAGACCGGACTGCCATCATCAAATTACAGCCTGGCCGGACTCATGGTGCGCAATCCCAAAACGATCACGAATGGCAATGGCGATTGGGTGCCCAACCAGGAGGACTATGTATTCTTATCTATCGGGTATGCCGCATTGAATCATCCCTCATGTCCCGGTTGTCCCGCGCCGCATTTTGAAGTGAAGTCTACGAATAACAGTGGATCGCAACTCAATGTCTCTTCCATTGATACGACGTCGGCTGATATCAGATTTGTCAGAATCGATCCTTATGTGCTGGTCCTGTTTCGGTTTCCGGACGAGCCCTGGGTGGTACATCGTCGCTACTTCCGGCCAGACCTGGCGGATACGGTCCAAATGGGTATGGTAGCCTACACGGATTGGGATAAAGTGTTTACCTACCAGGATGTTTTTCATAACAGTCATGAGTTGAACGAGGATCTCAACCCGGATCCGAGTTCCAGTCCCAATATGCCCTTCACCCCGGACATCATCGCCCGGTACGACTATATGCATTTTGAGCCGACGATCATGCCTTCCCAATGGGTGGGTGTCGATTTGTTGAATGAATCCCTGGTGCCGAACGACAGCATTCTCTATTATTTTGGAAACATCATCCCAACCCCTGAACCAACGAACCATCATGTATGGCTGGGCGGTCATGATTCACTTTGGGGAAATGCGGATAACTGGTTGCCCGGCGTCACGCCAACCGTAGCAGACACCGTGGTGATCAGACCTTGTGATTGCCCGCAGGCAAACTGTATTGAAGTTTCAGCAGGAACTGTCACTATTGGGGGGTTGATGGTAGATGAAGGTGCCACGCTCACGGTCCCTGTGGGTTCGATCCTGCAGGTGAATGGACCCACAATCAATGCGGGCAACATTATCGTTGAAGGTGAATTGCATCTGAATGAAGAAAGCACCAACCGAGGCAACATGGAATGTCGACCTGGCGGTGTCATCCTGGTGAATGATTAGGTCCCTTATATTTCGGTCATGAAATCAAAAGCGATTACACGCTGTCCGTGGTGCGGAACGGATCCCATCTATGTGCAATATCATGATGAGGTCTGGGGCGTCCCCGAATTTGATAACAAAGCCTTA
>AERA01001814.1_pt1 | contig 22964 bp, 13 predicted proteins | sample 267968 | NCBI WGS metagenome assembly AERA01 (sample SAMN02954363, study PRJNA61401) | activated sludge metagenome | biome: terrestrial; feature: wastewater treatment plant; material: activated biomass; isolation source: activated biomass of an industrial wastewater treatment plant | reverse complement strand
CCCTGAAGAGAATACATTTGCGCAGCAAATAGCAGGCCGTCATCCCCCCGCCCCCCTTCGAAGGGGGTGGGATTTATCCTCCTTCTCAGCGTGATTTCGTTATCAACTTGCAATGAATGATGATGGCCTTGCTCTTTTCAAAAGATTTTTGGATTGACCAATAAAGGTCAAGTTCTCGTCACTGTAATAATATAATGATAAAGAGAAATTTTCTCCCCCTTTGAAGGGGGTCGGGGGGATGACACCGATTACCGATTACCGAACACCGTCTTACGATCTTACGATCTTACGGTCTTACGTTCTTACGATCTTACGTTCTCTCCTTTTCCTTCCCAGGAATATTCACCAGATAAAAACCCCAACACAGCAGTATGGCTACAAAAAGATCTGATCCGTCATCTGATGCAATATCCGCTCCCGCAGCGCCAGATCCCGTTCATTAAACACAAACTCCGCCTCTTTTACATACAAATACGCGTACTCACTCCGGATCCCGAAGAATTTTTTGAATCGCTGTGAGGTGAAGGAATGAAAATCCTCGGCTACACGCTCGAGATCATTACAGTCGACAGGATGGGCATGGCGCTTTGCGGCCTCGCTGGCATAGCCGTTGACATGCGGCGATACTTTCATCATCAGTTTGGAACCGGTGGCGGCGATCGGGGCATCCACTTCGGTCAACAACTGACCATCGATACACATGATCCGGATAGGAATACCATCCTCCGCCCGGTTGGCGGCAGGGAGCTGGCGGGCCACAGTCTGCACGGTCTGATTGGGCGTGCTCATGAGGGTGATCATGAGCTGCATCTTCTGGTATTCGCGATAGCCGGCAATGCATTCGCGAATGCGCTTGAAGTATTTGTTGATCGTATTGCGGTCCAGGTTGAGGCGATGCGCCGCCTGGGTGGCCGTGAGCTCGTCCAGGAAGGATTCAATGATTTTTTTCTTCTTGTACGCGCTGAGCGGTTTGTTCTTCATATAGTTATGAGTGTTGATCGGATTATTCATCCGCGGGATCGACGCTCATACTAATCGGTCTGGTCATTCAGCGCGAAAGAACACGCACCGAATCATTGGAACAAACGTTACTTCGCTAATGTCTGCTGCTTGATGTCGGCTAGTTTTAAAAGGAAAGGAAACTGGCTGACGGCAAGCGCTCTGGTCAGTTTTAAAGAAATGAAATCGACGGTGGAGCAACGCTGTTTTTCGATGAGTGCGGGATAAAATAAGACCGGCGACATGTCTTTTCACATATCGCCGGTCATGACATCAATGGCAATTCTTGCCCACTTACTGTTTCTGCAGGGTCACAGTAGCCTGATCACCGTAGCCGTTGAGCCAGCTGTACTGGATCAGGCCGGTTGCAGGATCATACGTGCCACCACCGGACACCGCCGTGCCAAATGGCTCTACCGTATTCGTGATATTTACTTCCTGGCAATTGTAGGCAAACCGGCCCGGTGAATCTTCCGGCGCAGTGATGCCGTACACATCATACCACTCGAGGTATAACCCTCCGGTGATATCCGAAACCGCAAATGTGGTCTCATTCACAGCGGTGATGGTCACGAGATTGCCTGATACGGTGACCTCGCCGGGACAACACCCGTCTGTGGATGTGCCTTTCGCCTCGACGACGAGATATTGTCCGGAGATATCTCTCGGCGGACAGGTGATCGCTGTCAGGACCTGCACGGTAAACGCGCCTGTTGCGGATGACCCGATGATCGCGGTACCCAGGTTGAGGATGCTGTCAGTCGGTGAGATATGCACATAGTCCGGATAGACACGACCATCATTCAGCGTCACCAGGGGCCGAATGAAAAAGTTGCCCCCCGCCGATCCATCCTGGAAGCCAGGCACATTGAACAGTCCCGCGAAGTCAGCCGCGTCGAGTTCGACACGGACATGACCATCGTCAAAGTCGGCCTGGGTGAAACTGGCAATTGTTACCGTCTGTGTTTTGTACGTCGCGGTAAAGACGACAGAACTCAGGTCCGTATTTTCACTATAGGCATCGAAGGCGAAGAAATCGGTTGTGATTTCATCGAAATCGATCTGCTGGTGATCGGGATCCACCACGATGCGCATGTTCGCGCCGGTCAGGTAGTCCGGGATACGGATCTTGTCATCATCCTTGCATCCGCCCGCCAACAACAGAAGGCCCAGTATACATGAGAATTGCGTGATTTTATTCATGATTTTCATTTTCAGATTTGAACAGGTTTTAGTCAACATCCCAGAATACTTTATCCGAATACGGATTGCGTTGTCCCGGTGAGTTTCCATTGTTGGAAATGTCATTCGTGCTATAGAAAAGCGATACCGGGTACGGATTCGTCTGGATCGAGAATTCATTCAGATCCTGTGCCGGATCACACACCTGGGGATACCCCGTGCGCCGGATATCACTGTACGACTCGATGGCGAACCCGAATTCCTGGATCCACTTCTGTGTCAGGATATGTTCCAGTTTACCATCATTGTTTGCAGCGTCGTAGCGTGCCAATACAGCATTGACATATCCGTCTATCGCGTCTGTGGCGATCGAAGGCGCGCCGGCCAGCGAAGCCATGAAATTCACTTTGGCAAATGCCTTGCGCATGCCGCTTTCAAACATCGCGCGGGCATCTTCACCGGTGGCCTGGGTCAGGGCGAGTTCAGCCCGGATAAAATCAACGGCCGAGGCGGTCAGCATACGCTGATAGCCCGCACCCTGGAGACCACTGGTACCGGATACATTGACACCGCTGGCATTGTCATACGCGCCGCCAATGGGATATAGTCCCACGACTGTCTGTGATGAGTTTTGATCAAAACCTTCATTGGGATCCCGGTCAAACGAACCAAACCAGATCGACAGGAAATTACCGTCCCGGTACGAAATGGGGTTTTGCGCACTTTCACCATCCCCTAACTGGTTGTAGAAATAGTAGGGCAATCGCGGATCGGCAATACCGGTCATCAATGTGCTCTGACATGCCTGGTCACCTTTCAGCAGCAGGTAGAAATACGGTGAAACATAAAACTGCGGATTGTCCTGCGCGTATTCCCGGATGAATCCCGGATGACGGTTTTCAGGCGTGATCGATGTGGTATAGCGAAGTTCAAAATCCTCCGAACCCACACTGATCAGACTGGCGCCCAGCAGTTCATTCACTTCACTGGCATTGTACAGCGATGTTTTACGCACTTTGTTGTACAAATTCAGCTTCAGTGAATTGCCATAGCGACGCCATTTGTCCAGGTTGCCCGCATATACGAGATCGTCGGCTCCGGGCGTGGCGCCACCGGCATTCAGATCCGCCATACCGGAATCGATCAGGTCAAACAAGTCGGCATAGATCGATTCATCATCATCAAAGAAAGGAAACTTGAAGTCTACCGGGTTGCCGGCTTCCGAGTAGGGAATGTCGCCCCAGATGTCAGCCATAAGAGCAAACATGTGCGCCTTCAGCAATTTCGCGATACCGGCATAAGCGGGACGTCCTTCCTCGGTGGCCTGGTCGATGATCTGGTTCAGGTCCGGTAAAGAAATCGTGTAGCTGTTGTCCCAGGCTTCCCCCAGTGAGAATTCATTGCCCTGGCATTTATAGTCATCATGATCGCCGCGTTGAACGGTCTGATGCACATAGACTGACAGCAGCTCACTGATGCCGGCGGTACCGAGGCCAAAAGAGTTGAATAGGTTAACCTGCGCATAAGGCAGGATCGTATTGAGCTGCGCGTTTGTCGGGTTGTTTGGATCTGCATTGATATCAAAGAAATCGTCACATCCGACAAGGAAGATCACAGCTGCTATCGCGATGATTTTGGATTTGATATTTGTCATCGGTTGGATAGTTTAAAAGGTGAACTTGAGATTGACGCCATAACGTCGTACAGAAGGCAGGTTCTGGAAATCAAAACCCTGATAGTTCTGGTCGCCAAATGTGCTGGTCTCGGGATCGAAGTTGGCATCCTCGGGAAAATGAGGCGCATTGTACCACAAGTTGCGGGCCACCGCACTAATGGTCAATCCCTTGATCGGTAAACGGCTCAGCACCTTGTCCGGTAAAGAGTATCCCAGGGAGATCTCACGCAACCGAATGACCGTGGCATCAAAGACCAGCCATTCATCCTGTGCATTGGAGCCAAAGGTGGACCCAAACCACAGGTCGTTTTGTTCAACCATCGTTTGATTCGGGATCTTGTTTCCATTCTCATCAAGTAAGGCTTCCTTCGTTGTATTGTTACCATACACGCCTGGAATGACGGCGCCGAGCTCGCGGTCTGTAGCCTGGAACGCCAGTACGCCTCGACCGAGCATACCATTGATGGTTTCGGAGTACAGGTCACCACCTTGCTTCCAGTCAAAGACCACGCCCAGGCGGATCCCTTTCCAGGAAAATGAATTGGTGAGTCCAAGAATAAAATCCGGGTTCGGGTTGCCGATGATCGCCTCTTCATTTGCGTTGATCACTTGACCATTGGCCGGATCGATCAGCAGGTTGCCTTCATCATCGCGGGCGGAAACGGTGCCTCTGAATACACCATATTCTTCACCCACCCGAAGACCGGGGTAATGGAACCACCAAACAACGGGCGGATCTCAATCTCGGTGACATCACCAAACAATTCATCCACTGTGGTTTTGTAATGCGTGAATGCGGCACTGATATTCCAGGAAAAATCTCGGCTGGTAACCGGTGTCAGCCCCAGCGTGACTTCGGCGCCTTTTGAGGTCAACTTTCCAAAATTGGTATAAAAGGCATCGTATCCTGAAGCCGCGGGCAATGAAAGCAGCGCAAGCTGGTCAACACTCTCGGTTTCATACAAGGAAACATCAAGCGTAATGCGGTTGCGGAGAAAACCCAGTTCAAGGCCCACTTCTTTGGAAGTGGTAAACTCGGGTTTCAGGTTCGGATCTTTCAATGTGTTTTCAAGCGTCAGACCGGCATTTCCATTGAATGGAAAATCGATATCGCGAAGACCTGCTGTGAGGTTATCCGGTTCGCCCAGGTTGACGAGATAATTGGGCTGCAACAAATAGGGCGCCGGGGCATTCCCCACTTTAGACCAGTTGACCCGCACTTTTCCTTCACTCAGGAATCCGGTCGGATCCAGGCCTAATGCTTCGCTGAAAACAAACGCAAGACTTGCGGAAGGATAGAAATAGGACCGGGTATCCTTCGGCAGCGTCGATGACCAGTCATTACGACCGGTCAGGGTCAAAAATAGATACGAGTTATAGTCGAGTGTCAATTCACCAAATACACCCATCAACCGTTGGCGGGTAAATGTGCCGCCATTGGTCACCTGCGAGATCGTGTTGTCGATATCGAGGATATTGAAGTCCAGCATCTGGCGACCGATCACAGACTGACGTTCAGTGGTCTGCTGATTGACATTATGCCCCACGCGGGCCTGGATTGCGAATTGCTCATTGAAACGGAGCCGGCGGCTCAGCATCAGGATGGATTCAATTTCTTCGTATTTGGTGAAGTCCTGTGTGATCTCACCAAGTCCGTTCGCACCTCTTGAGCCTGGACGGAACCAATCCAGGTCGTCCTGATTGTAGGTATTCATCCCGATCCGGTATTCAATATCAAACAGGTTCGGAATATCATACCCGGTGCTCAGGTTGACGACAGTGCGGGAGACATCGGAGTTGAACCCGTTGTATTTCGCTGACCAATGCGGATGATCGGATTGAGCGCGGGAAATAAAGAACAGACTTTCTTTCGTGACCGGATCTTCGAAGGGCTGTCCTTCAACATCCCAGTTGCGGCCGAGATAAAGTGCGCGCGCCATATACGAGGAGGATTCTGCAGAGCCGATGGCGCCACCTTGCAAACCATCCTGAAGTGCACTGGTGTAGGCCAGGTTCAGCCCAATGCGGAATCCGCTGTCGAATTCATTGAATCCACCCACAGCCACACTGGTTTTCTGATATTGCGAATTGGGAAAAATACCCTCGTGGTTCATGTGGGAAATGGTGGACGTGAATGCGCCATTCGTTCCCAGGCCGGTGCTCATCGTCACAGAATTATCGAGCAATAAACCGGTCTCAAACAAGGAGGCGATGTTGTTGGGATATGCCCGATAGGCAACACGAGGTGTGACGCCGGGCGTACCCAGTTCTCTGAAACGCGCATATGATGCAGGACCCGTTGCCCTGAACCAGTGATTGATCGAATCAATCGTCGGGTAGGGTTTTTCACCGGGGAAAGCCGGACCCCATGACCCATTAGCCTGTGCATAGGCAAACCCCACACCTGTTCCATATACATTTTGCAGGTTGGGTAAGGATGCGATTTCTTCAGCGGTCAGACCGGTCGATAGTTCAACCTGCAATCCTTCGCGCTTTTTCGCTGCGCCGGTTTTAGTGGTGATCACCACGACACCCCGCGAAGCACGGCTTCCATACAGCGCCGCAGCGGTGGTGCCTTTGAGAATGTTGATCGACTCGATGTTATTCGGGTCAAGATCAGCGATACGGTTACCATAAGCGCCGCCACCGGTCAGCTGGAACGAACCGCCATACGATGATGCGTCATATGGGATCCCATCGACGACATACAAGGCCTGGTTGTTACCCAGAAACGACGTTTGTCCACGGATCACGAGCCGTGTCGCACTGCCGGGCTGACTGGACGAGCCGATGATATTGACACCGGCTACTTTGCCCTGCAACGCGCGAATGACATCCGATTCGCCTTTTTGCTGGATCTGTTCGCCGTCGACAGTTTCAATCGCGTAACCGATCTCTTTCTTGTCGCGCGCGATACCCAGCGCGGTCACCACGGCAGTTTCCAGCAAGACGCCCTCACTCAGACTGATGTCGAACACGTTGGACGCGCCGAGCTGGATGGTTTGGGTTTCATACCCGGTAAAGGAGAACTGAAGCGCATTGGAGCCTTCAGGAACGGTCAGTGTGTATTGACCATTGAAGTCCGTCACGGTACCTACGGACGTGCCAACAGCCAGCACACTGGCGCCGATGACCGGTTGTCCGTCAGTGTCGGTCACGGTGCCTTGCACCACGCGTTGCGCGTCGACAGCGGAAAGGCCGATCAGGAGAAATCCAAAGAGTAATAGGTAATTCCTCATATCCACTTGGTTTTAATGAAATAAAAAATAAACACGGACCGGTGAGTCGTACCGGTCTGTTTGGAAAAACGAATGCTGAAATACTGTGCTGCCTTTTCACTTCACAGGTCGGGCGAGCGGAGGGCAATGTAAAATGTCAAACAGGTGACAAATTATTTTTTATCGTTGATGACGTGTATTTATTTACACAATGAGGATCAGGTGTAAAGCAACTGATATTGAGCGAGGTGTGTTTGTTGTTTTTAATGACTTTGGGCAAGAAATTTACTCGCGTGTCAATTTTATTTCCAGGTATTGGGCATAAAAAATCCAAGCATTTTTATAAGTTTTATCAACTGTCGACGCTTGTAACATGCTCATAATCATGATGCTGGCATTGCCTGTAAATCATGGCTTTCAGCAAGTCGACGCCGATCATCCATATTATTTTCAATTTTTTGATCGTTCCTCCTTCGAACCCGATTTTCGATCACCCATTTTTTACATACCCCGGTCAGTCATCGGTTGAATCGTAATTATTTAATCGGGTGATTTTGTTGTCGGATGAAAAAGAAGGTTGATCGAAAAAATGAGAGTTCACCTCGATCAATTTCAGGAAGTGATCGATAATTAAATTTTATACCGATATAAGCCAATAGATTTGAAATTGGTGAATTACACACTGCATGCAACCATTTGAAAAAAATGATGTCTGTTTAAGATAAAGAAAGAAGCAGGTAACAAAGGTTACGCTAATTCTGGTTTTGTTAAGGGTCGTCCCGCCATGTGCGGGACGATTTTTTTTTCACCACCAGGCTATTGTTCGGAATTGGAAAAGCGGGATTGAAATTGATACGTGCCGGTGATCCCCAGACGACCCACCGCCGGAGAGCCGATCTCCAGGAACGCGGTGCATTCCAGTTCAGGTGAATACAGGATGTGATCCACCGGTATACGGGGTAGTGAGACCGAGCCATCCAGGTTGCGCGGCTGAATATCTCTCCGGCAATCCTGAAGTTGCCCTACGGTTTTAAATTTTTGAACCTCGGTGGCCCAGGGAGGTAAATGAAAATCACCACACACAATGACTCCACCTTCCAGGTCAGACAAATATTGAGCAAGCTGTTGCAGATGTTGATCGATAAATTGGAAAGCCGCCCGATTCACAGGAGGCACCATCTGGCAACTGATCACATGGCATGCCATATCTCCGGCCACCGGGATCGCCGCACTGAGTACCGGGATCTCCTTAAAGTAGATGGTATCCAGGTCAGCAATGGGGACCCTGGAAAAAAAGCCCGTACCATATTGATCGAGGCTGGTGAGCGTCTGAATGTGCGGAAAGCCGGCTTGTAACCGATCGCGTAACACAGTTTCCCAGTCCGGGGTCAATTCCTGGAAACTGAAGATATCTGTTTCCAGGCCGAGGATATAGTCAATGACATCTTCATACTCGCTGTCCGCATTGCCGAGGTTGATATGCGTGATCCGCATCGTCGGGCCTTCCCGGGTTGCGGCGTAGCGCATTTGCTGATTGGAGGATGCTTTGAGGAATAGGCATAACGCCCCGCAACACATCAGGCTGGTCATCATCAGCCGCTGCCGGTCAAAGAGAAAGGCCAGGAAGCCGAGCACCAGCATGCCAAGCATCACATGAATAGTGTACGGCACCAGCTTTTTGAAAATGAGCAGGGAGGGCGTCAGTAGAAATACCAGGGTCACCAGGATCAACACGACAGTGCCCACCAGGTCAAACAGCTTCCGGCGACGCTCCGCGTTTGTCTGGATCAGTTCCAGTCCTGCAATGTCTTCGTTCATCTACCGCTGCACTAATGCACAAGTTTCCTGGTATTCCCGGATCTCGCCGGAGGGTTCCCACAACTGGATAAACAGGATATACATCCCCATGTCGGCCAATTCCCCATCAGCCGTGCGGCCATCCCACTGGATCAGGCTCGATGTGCCGAGCAATTCATTGGTCGCCAGCCGGTGGATCTCCCGCCCTTCAGTATCATGCACCCGGATGGATCCGATCTGGTCTCCGGTAGTCAGATCAAACTGCATACCAAGAAAATCCTTGAAGCCATCTTCATTTGGCGAAAAGATCCGGTTGGTGATGGAATAGGGCTTGTCGGTTTCGCCTGAAGGATTGAACTGCTGGGAGTTTGGCCCGGTCGGCGTGGCATAGCCAGCCGATTTGGATGCACTGTGCCACGTTGACGGGAAAACGGAGCTCTCGGACGTGCTGATCCGCTCCAGGCTCACACCGTTTTGATCCGCAATGAGTGGATGGTGCCAGCTTTCATCATAGGTAAATGAGTCCAGGACAACGCCGTCAGCCAGCAAGGTCACCTGGTCGGTTTCATCATCCCATGATGGGAGGCTGGACGTGAAAAGTTGGTTCGGAAAGGGAACACTATATCGCGACAATATATCATCCCGGTTCGGTGCAAACGCGGCAATTCCGCCCGGCACAAGCGTTTCATTCACGCCGGATGGAAAGATCGTCGTTTCATTTTTGGTGATCCGCGCAAAAGCCAGTTTGGACAGATCAATAAATTTTGAACTCACATTGATCACCTCGATAAACCGGCTTCCGCCCGTCCCGGGATTGAACAGGAGTTCATTGATGTACACATCGCCGGGTTCAGCAATGGTCACGAGTCCGAATTCGATTGGGCCGGGAATCATCGATTCATTGCCGAGGCAATCGTATGCGGAAAATGATTGGAGCGCATAAGTAATGCCTTCCGTCATCGGATCCGTCAGCGTCAACAAAACGGAGGTATTATTTAAAACAACGGCATCATTGATCACCAATGCCGGTGAGAACAAGTAAGCCGCTGGATTTTCCATCAGGACCGGGTCCAGTTTTTCATTAAAGCGAAGGGTGATCTGAGAAGGCGATCCGGTGAATACCGAGATCAGTTGTGGCCCGTCATTGTCCGATACAGGGTTCCATTGCGAATTAACTTTGCCGGGCGTCCCACCGGAAAGATTGACGGAAGCCGCCCAGTTTTCGGACCCGGTGCATTGTGCCTGTGGATTGATCATTTCAATGGTCCAGCCGCCATCCACTTTCTCCGGATCATTGTACCAGCTTGTGGTATAGGTGATCTCGTGAAGGATAAGTTGGCTATTGGTGGAGAGCCTTAATGTTGTTCCTGAATTGGTCAGGGAAGGAAAGCCGGAAATACCGACGACACGCCCGACCGATTGGAATGCAGTCACATCATCCACATCACAGAGGATCACATATTCACCGCCCATGATCATGTCATCCGGAAGCGAGCGGGTTGAGGTGCCGACTGTTAGTTGATAATCGGATAGCTTGAAGAGCTTATTGGAAGCATTGTACAGTTCAATAAACTCCGCGTCAGGCAATCCGATCTGCGGCGTCGGATCAGCCATGAATTCCGTGATCAACAATTCATACGGACCGGCTTCATCGATTCGGATGAATGTAAATGGCCGGCTTTCTTCGGTGATCACATTCCCGGATGCGTCCTCGAGGTTACGGACAAGCAATGTGTATTCTTGCTGAGATACAAATGGGGCGGCAAATTCAATCATCACCTCATTTGCTGTCCAGTCGACAACAGCGGGATTCGACCCGCCGGGATTGAGTGTATAATTTGAAATATCGACTGCGATGCTTGAATCGATTATTTCATTAAACGTGAGATGCAATTGCCGGTCGGACACTACAGTCAGGTCGACCCATTCCGGCGCCTGCGTATCCGGTGCGTATGGAATGATGTTGATATTGTCAAATGAAAACCGGTCCCGCCGCGTGTCCGTATACCTGCAGTTGAATCCGAATACTGTCGCGTTGGACATCGGGAATAATGCATGGGTTGTCGTAAACAGGATTTGCGGCACAGGACCCTGAATGGCGCTGCAAGTCCAAATACCTTGTGCATCCAGCGTCAGGCGGATGCTCAGATCGACTGGTTCAGCGGCCACGAGTCCGGGAGCGGAGGAGGCGAGTAAGGTTGGTGTGCCTGCATCGAGATAGCGCAGTTCGAGGGCATCCTGGTCTCCGGTTGCACCGATCTCCAGGAAGTAGCCTGAAGCCGTAGCGATGTTGTCCGTATCCAGGCCCAGGTAGACCCGGAGCTGATTGCTGGTGGACGGGGCGAAATCCAGGCGAAAATGAAAAGCCCATTCCATGCTGTCCCTGAAGGCGACCGGTGTGTAGATCCAGGAAGCGGAATTCCCCATCGGCGCGTTGAGCTGAAGGCGCTCACTGGCATTGATGATGAAGTCATCGACATCGCCCTGCCATTCATCCAGTGTGCCATCGCTGAAATCATCCATAAACTGCGCGGAAGCGAAGGAAGAGATGATCACCAGGAAACAGCAGCAGAGATACCGGTAAGTCATGATCCGAAAGTAAGAGAAATATGGCGTCCGGGGCGCAGAAACTAAAATACACAGACTGACTACCTTTGCAGGAACGTTAAGTGTAAAATAACTATGAAAGTTGCAGTTGTCGGCGCTACCGGTCTGGTGGGCCAGAAAATGCTGGAAGTCCTGGAGGAACGGAATTTTCCCGTGACGGAGTTAGTGCCGGTCGCTTCGGCGAGATCGGTCGGAAGCACCGTTCAGTTCAGGAACAAGGCGTACGCAGTCGTATCCATGGAAGCTGCCGTTGAAGCGGCTCCCGACATCGCGCTGTTTTCAGCCGGTGGTGCTGTGTCGAAAGAATGGGCGCCAAAATTCGCGGCAGCCGGTAGCACAGTGATCGACAACTCTTCCGCATGGCGCATGACCGAAGGAATTCCCCTTGTCGTACCCGAAGTGAATGGACATATCCTCAGACCGGAAGACAAGATCATTGCTAATCCGAATTGTAGTACTATTCAGCTGGTTGTCGCCTTGTATCCCATTCACCAACACTTCGGGATCAACCGCGTGATCGTATCGACCTACCAGGCCGTAAGTGGCACCGGCATGAAAGCTGTACAACAATACCAGGAAGAAGTGCAGGCTAAACCGGATGTTACACGGGTGTATCCATACCAGATCTTTGCCAATGTTCTGCCGCACTGTGATGTGTTTTTGGAAAACGATTATACCCGGGAGGAAATGAAGCTCGTGCATGAAAGTCGAAAGATCATGGGTGTGCCGGATCTCGCGGTTACTGCTACAGCCGTCCGCGTACCGGTGATGGCCGGGCACAGTGAAACGGTAAACCTGGAATTGAATTCGGATGTAACCATTGATCAGTTACGCGATGTGCTGCGCAACGCGCCGGGAATTATTTTCCGTGATAATCCCGCTGCGAACGAATACCCGATGCCGATCCTGGCGGCCAATAAAGATGAGGTATGGGTGGGACGTTTACGAAAGGATGAGTCCCGCGACCGCTGCTGGAATATGTTTATCGTAGCGGATAATTTGCGGAAAGGCGCCGCGACGAATGCCGTCCAGATTGCAGCGTATTTGGTGGAAAACCATATATTGAACAATACGAGCGCTGAAGCTGTGGTCGGATAAAACCGGCCGGAGATCAGACGATACACGATAATTCAGGGAATTTCAGCGTTGAAATATCATTCATCGCTGTTGACGACAACGATACACAGCACGTAAAATACGCACGGTATGAAGACGAGAATTGTCATGTGGGGTACCAATGCGAAGGATGAAAAGATCCTGATCGCCATTGGCCTCCGCGCCGCAGACAACATGGTGGACATTTACACCTTTCCTTTCGATGCCACCTCCGAAGAATTCTATAACCTGATGTTGAATGAGTGGCGGGAATCCCATGAGGTTTCCTTCCCGGAAGTTTTTACCCATATCGAGCGGCCGCTGACCGCTTCGGAAACGATCCTGCCGGACGACATTCGTGTTGATCGGAGCGATGTCATTCAGCGTGCACAGACTGAATGGCACTTTGTCGTGCTCTCGCACAAGCTGTATGAATCGTTCCGGCTGGAGCTCGAAGAGGTCAGGGAAAAAGTGGAAAAAGCGAGCAAATACAGCAATACACTGTGGGAGGAGATGAAAACCACCTGGGAAAAGATCCAGAAGCACATTTTTGATAAAACCCTCCTGCGCGACCACAGCCAGCAGCTCCGGGACATGACCAATGATCTGTTCACCGCGTTGAAGAATATGCGAAAGGAGCTGGACAGTGAAGTGGATCGGATCTCCAGGGAAAATGTCGATGAATTCACCCGCCGTCTGAATGAGATTGAAGAAAAGATCAAGAGCGGAATGGGCCTACAGCCGCTGTTCAATGACCTGAAGCAACTGCAGCGGGAATTCAAGGACGCGCGGCTGAGCCGAAATGACAGAGGACGGCTCTGGAAACGGATCGACCATGCGTTCAAGGCCGTCAAGGAAAAACGCTTTGGCGAAAAAGGCAGCAAGGAATCCAATACACTGGACCGCCTGAATCGCCGCTACCAGGGTTTGCTGTCCGCGATTGATAAAATGCAAAAGTCCATCAAGCGGGATGCAAAGGACAAATCATTTGAAGACGACAGGATCGCCAACAGCGATGGTCAACTCGAAGCGCAGATCCGGATGGCCAAGTTGAAAATGATCAATGAACGCATCGATTCAAAGAATGAAAAGTTGAACGAGATGCTGAAAACGAAAGGCGAACTCGAGGAACGGATCGAGCGCGAGAAGAAATTCGTCGATCAGCAAAAGCAGCAGCAGGCGATCAGGGAGGATATCAAGGAAGCAAAGGAAACGGTGAAGCAAAAGATCGCCGAAGAGATCCAGGCCCAGTCCGAACATATGGACGAAGACGCCCTGAAAAAAGCCGCTGAGCAGATCGCGGAAGATCAGACAGCAAAGAAAAAAGGAAAGAAAAGAAAAGCATCCGGCGATTCCATGTTTGATGCCATCAGCGAGACCCTCGGGGAATCTCTCGAGGACCTCGGCGACAGCATCGGCGCCGTCGCTTCAGTCGTCGCGGATAAGATCGGCGAATCTCTGAAAGAACTCAAGGAAGAAGCCAAAGAATTCGCAGATGAGACCAAAGAAGAGATCGAAGAGACCGTCAGCGAGATCAAGGAAAAAATGAAACGCAAACAGGAAGAGTAATCCAAAGAGTGATACTGACCGCTTTGGCACCCTTGCCAAAGCAATGTAGAATTGAATAATTGCGAGGCATCCTTGCCCAGCAAAAAAAAATGCCGGACGCAAGTCCGGCATTTTAACCAATCATCTACCTTAATATCAATTCTTCACCAACTTATACGCCGTAATCCCCGCCACCGTCTCTACCTGAACGACATACATCCCTGCCGTCAGATTGACGAGCGAAACGGATTTCTGGTTCACACCCTCATTCAGCTTCCAGGTATTGGACAGGCGCATTTGGCCGGTCATATCAAACAGGCGAACCTGGGCATTTTCCGTAATCGCGGAGGTCATGACCAACTGGATCCATTCGTTCGCCGGGTTGGGCACCACCATCAGATCGGTGACTGCAGTCGGGTTGTTGGTCGAAACCATGAGTTCCGTGTCCACGATCGTACCGCGGGAAGGCGCTTCCGCGCACATCATGTCGGTTTGATCGCTGGTCATGCAGGCAGATGAATTGTACATCACAGCGTCCATCAGTTCCACATCATCAACATACCAGCCATCGCCCGCCGTATTTTCATCGGTGCCAAAGCGGTAGCGGATCTTGACGTCCTGTCCTTTCCAGTTAGAGAGGTCGATATATACCGGTGTCATTTCCAGTTGCTCATTACTTACACCACTGAACGCATACAGATCCGGAATGGCGAATGTCGTATACTGCAGTTTGCGCGGATAGCTGCCGCGGAAAATTTCTTCTTCCAGCGGGATCCAGCTGAACCCGTCATCTGTAGAGATTTCCATAAATCCGCCATCGGCGCCGGTCTCTGTATTATAATAGTGATAGAACCGGTACACCGGCACATCGCCGGATATGGAATAGGGGTCAAAGTTTTGCATATAATGCTCTGATTCCACGTCGACATTACCTACGCCCCATCCTTGAGTACCACTTCGGACGATTGCATTCTGGGTCGTCCAGAAATTATTGATCTCGAGGTTGGGATCAAAATAGATATCCCATCGTGTAAAGGCATCGCCTTCGATGTCGTCCAGCAGCAATCGCGTGGACGGCTTCAACGGATCAGTTTTCATACGATAGGTGATGACGATTTCCTCATCCGGATCCAGGGAGGCGATATCCCAGACCAGGGTGCTGCCCACCGTTGGGGTGATATTCGCTGATCCGGCCAAATATTCGCAACCATCCGGGATCGGGTCTTCCACGGCAATATTGGTCAGCGACTCATTCTGATAATTCAGGATCCGCAGCTCCACTTCTATCTCGCCACCGGCCAATACCTCAGGTGTCATGCTTTTTGAAAAACGGACATCATTGAGACAGGCGATGGGCAGATCAAATCCTTCGTTACCGTCTGAACGGGAATCGGAGCTGCCGCCATCCGCATTGGCCCCCAGGCCGCGTCGTGCAAAAACACTCCAGATCAGGCACGCGTTTTCGCCACCGTTATTCAGTGTGTCGGCCAGCAGGATCGCATCCCGTCCTTCGATGAATCCCGGGTTGCAGGGCTGCAGTTTCATGCCGTCCATGACCAGTTGCACCGCGATATTATTGCCGCCGGTGCCATAAAACATATCCGGATCCCAGCCATAGACATCGACAAACGCCCAATACATATCCCACAGCATGGCACACCAGACAGATCCCACACCATGTGGTACGCTTTCAGTTTGAATGCTGTTATAGGTGTGCGGATTCACCGTCATATCCGTACTGTACGGATACGAGCGAATGCCTCGGCCATTGGTTTCTTCCTTGATCGCGAATGTTCCTACACCGCGTTTTTTATCACCGGTGTCGCCAGGGCGTACGGTAGTGATGAGACTGAAAAAGTCACTCCAGCCCTCGCCCATTTGCTCCTGGTTGTTCAGACAGTTGGTGCTGGATGGACCGAAGGTGAGCCGGTTGGAAATCCCGTGACCATATTCATGCGCGATGATGCCGTTATCCAGTGAACCGTCCCGCTTGACCGGACCGGAGGTGGAAGGCGCCACGAGAGAAACCAAAAGTCCATCACCCGCAGCAATCCGGATGCGATCGCAATCGACCGAACCGATGAATACGGAAGGGATCGTCACGGAAGCCGCCATATCACCGGCACCCATCGTGATCACCGCATCTTCAAAGTTGCAAATGATCGCGCCAATGGCGCCGGCTTCCTGTGCGTTCCATACTTTCAAACTGAAATCGCACAATCCACGATCGATCAATGCGATTTTGCCGGCGAGTTCCGGTTGGGTTACGGTGCCACAGCCTTTGGAGGCTTCAAAGGTGCCATCATCGATCACGACGACTTCACCGGTCACAGGTGTTGTGGTCAGGCTTGGGCCGAAGTTGGCCAGACCTGTGTTGATCTTTCCGGCGAGTTCCACCGGCTCAATCACATCGAGATACTTGCTTCCGACGTCCTGGTTCCAGGTAAACATCCGCATACGGCCATTAATGCCGTCAATCGGTGTGGAGAAGTCAGCATTGTTGATGCACTCTGTCCCGCCATTGGCTTCTGTTCCACATTGCATGGTATTGTCATCGCCAAATTGGGCATGCGCATTGACAAAGTCACCGCCAGCGCCTTGCCCGGAATAATTGGTCGCCTGGAAATTGCCGGCCACTTCATTGAAGCCGTATGCATGCGTAAAGTCATGCATGACATTATTCATCACAAACAGGTTCGTTGCAGCAACGTTTCGGTTGGCCGACGGCTCAGCCTGGTCATCAAACGGAAAGTCGAAAACCAGGGTGTCTCCGCCATCTACATTCACATCAGAAGAATAATCCCAGTTGCGATCGAGAAACGCGTGTACATTATTGCCGCGTGTATACGTGAATTCTGCACCGTCCGAGCCATTGGTGTCATGCCATCCGTAAGGCGAAGCATTTACATCTTCGATACCGTTAAGGAGTTCGAGCGCTCCATGAATGGGGCTTTCAATCGTGATCGGCAGTGCATTGTATTTGGCAATGCCCGGGCCGGCAAAAGGGGTCAGGGGCTCAGCCGGCATGGAAGCGCAATCGTGCGCATGTGTTTCATGCTGAAGGTAGCCGTGTTCGAAGGTGCAGGATACGGTCATGTTTTCATTCTCGATCACTTCACCGCTGGCGGCATCCACATACGAACTGTAGAGACGACCATCTTTCAGGGATTCGAGCATCGCACGCCAGACCAGCCGGTAGGTGCCATCCTCCATTCGCCGGTAGCCTTGCTCCATGACGATATCCTGATGGGCAATGTCGGCTTTGTCATATAATGGCAACCCGCTGGGAAGTGTACCGACAAATGCGGTAGAACTTCTTGATTGGATCCCCAGGGATTGGGCCGCATGTTGAATGGCCTGTTCAGGCGCAATCCGGGCCTTCGAGGAGGTGAAAGATTGCTTGTGCATCGGGATCAGGTGATGCCCCGCACTGTGCACGCGACCATTGGGCAACAGCGCCAGGCTAATGCTCGTGCCAAAGATCTCCACCCCTTCATGGGTTTGCACCATATAGAGATGGAGCACACCATTATGGTCGCTGGTGTACTGGTCCTTGATCTTGAGTGTACCCACTGAAACATCGTCCAGGCTATACCTGGCAGCGATATGGGCGTAGGCCCGTTCTATGTTTTGTTGGGAAAAAGCCTGAATGGGCAGGACAAATAGCGCGATGAGCCATCCCGTGGCCCAGGGAGTTAGACGTTTTTTCATAATCCGGTTTAATGTAAAAGTCGAAAAATACACATTCCTGAATTATCGATTCAGAGGCACGGCCCAAATCAGCCTATATTGGCCTGTAAATGACAAAAAAGCAACAGGTTATTCTCGGTCGGCACCCGGTATCCGAGGCTTTGAATGAAGGGGTCAACCTGGACAAGGTCCTGATCGAACGCACCTTCAGCCTCGCAGATATCGTGGGTCGGGCCAAGGAATTGAATATCCCGGTGCAACGCGTTCCGAAAGAAAAACTGGATAAATTTGGAACAGGTCACCAGGGCGTGATCGCGTTCCGCTCCCGGGTAGAATACACGCACCTGGAAGACCTCGTTCCCCATTTGTTTGAACAGGGTAAAATGCCATTGCTGCTGGTACTCGACCGCATCACCGACGTCGGGAATTTCGGCGCCATCAGTCGCTCCGCGGAAGTGTTGGGCTGCGATGCCCTGGTCTTTCCGGTCAGGGACTCCGCTCAGTTGAACGCAGATGCGATGAAACGATCATCCGGTGCCTTGTTGCGCCAACCCCTTTGCCGCGTCACAGACCTGGTCAAAGCCGTTCGATTTCTGAAGGAAAGCGGCATCTCCATCGTCGCGGCTGATGAAAAAGGTGAAAAACCGATCGCCTCAGTCCCATTGGCGCAACCTTCCGCTATCATTATGGGTTCAGAAGGGCAGGGGATTGATCCCAGGTTATTGCGCCTCGCGGATCACATCACATTCATTCCGCAAACCGGCAAGCTGGACTCATTAAATGTTTCCGTCGCCACGGGCATTATTTTATATGAAGCCCAGCGGCAGCGGACCGGATAGCGGAAATACATTTTGCCCCTACTTTTGTCGTACGTACTTAAAAACAACTTTTCTTGGATCATCTCAATCGTTTTCGTTTCCCGGCTGTCCTGTTGCTCCTGGCCGGATTATTCCTGGTCGTTCCATCCTGCAAAAGCAAACAACTGCCAGCCGAACCGGATGTGTTACCGCAAGCCTTGCTGTGGAAGATCGAGCATAAGGATTTACCTAAGCCATCCTATTTATTCGGCACAATCCACCTCATTCCGAAGGAAGATTATTTCCTGCCGGTTGGGTTTGATGAAGCGTTTGCGTTAAGCGATCAGGTCATTTTCGAAATTGATCTCGATGAGATGACCGACATGTCCTCCATGTTTGGCATGGTCGCGGGGTTGATGATGAATGACGGGATGACGCTGAAAAAACTCTACACCAAAGAAGAGTACAAGGAAGTGTCCCGTTTTTTTGAAGACATGGGGATGCCGATGTTCCTGCTGAATCGTGTCAAACCGATGTTCCTGTCGATGCTCGCGGAACTGGATATGGATCCGACGGCGATGTCATCGGATGATATGCTGTCGTATGAAATGGAAATATACACCCAGGCCCAGATGAAAGAAAAACCGGTGAGTGGCCTCGAAACCATGGAATACCAGATGTCGCTCTTTGACAGTATCCCCTACACGGAACAAGCCGATATGCTGCTTGATGCCATCCGGGGGACGAGTGAGGAAAGTGACATGTTCAAGGAGACTGTCGATCTCTACAAGCGACAACATATTGAAGATATGGTCAGCATGGCTATGATGGATCCGGACTCAAACTCCACCACGGATTATGAAAACATCCTGCTCAATAACCGCAACAGGAACTGGATCCCGGTCATGGAAAAGAAAATGAAACAGGGCGCGATCATGTTTGCCGTCGGCGCGGGGCACCTGGGTGGAGACCAGGGTGTGGTGCGGTTGCTGAAGCGCAGCGGATACACGCTCACACCGGTATCTGTTTATCAACGCGTCGGCCAGAAGATCTAGCCTTTCGCCGGCAATTTCAACTTCAGATATTGACCGGTGATGCTCTGTTTAACTTGTATCACTTCTTCCGGTGTGCCTTGCGCCACGATTTGGCCGCCTTCATCTCCTCCGCCGGGCCCCAGGTCAATCACCCAGTCCGCCGTTTTGATCACCTCCATATTGTGTTCAATGATCACGACCGTATGGCCCCGGTCCACCAGCGCGTTCAACGCGTGCAACAGAATGTGTATGTCATGAAAATGCAGCCCAGTAGTCGGCTCATCGAAAATGAAAAGCAAGTGCCGGTCATCCCGTTCTTTACCCAGGAAGGAAGCCAGTTTCACCCGTTGCGCTTCGCCGCCTGACAAGGTGCTTGAGGCCTGACCGAGTTTGATATAACCCAGTCCCACATCCTTCAGCGGTAGAAGGCGTTCGAGGATCTCTTTTTCAAACACAAAAAAGTCAAGCGCCTCATCAACACTCATCTCGAGGATGTCGTAAATGTTTTTGCCATCATACTTCACCTCCAGTACCTGTTTCTGGAAGCGCTTTCCGCCACATTCCTCGCACACTAGCTTGACATCCGCCAGGAATTGCATTTCCACGATGATCTCGCCATCGCCTTTGCAGGTTTCACATCGCCCGCCTTCCACATTGAATGAAAAATGCTTGGGCTTGAGGCCATAAGTTTTCGCCAGCGGTTGATCGGTCATCAATTTTCTGATCGCATCGTAGGCCTTGATATACGTGATCGGGTTGGAACGTGAGCTTCGGCCAAGGGCCTGTTGGCCGATCACCTCAATGCCCTGCACGCGTTTGTAATCACCGGCGATCGCTTTCAGTAAATGCGCGTTGGAACCGCTCGTGATGCCCAGGATATTGGACAGTGCCGGTTCCAGGATATGGCGGATCAATGTCGTTTTACCGGAACCACTCACACCGGTCACCACGGTCATGCAATGGAGCGGGATTTGCGCGTCTACGTTTTGCAGGTTATGCAATCGCGCGCCCTGGATCAGGATCTTGTTCGAGGATTTCCTTCGCTTCGAAGGCGTGGGCACATCCTTCTTTCCGGTGAGATACGCGTGGGTTAAACTCCTGGATGCGCCATTTGTATTTTCCAGGAAGTCGGTATACGCGCCGCTGTACACAATTTCACCACCGGCGATGCCGGCTTCCGGTCCCACATCGATGATGTGATCGGCCTGGCGAATGATCTCTTCTTCATGTTCCACCACAACCACCGTGTTGCCAAGATCGCGTAACTCGTGCAAGACAGTCAGTAACTGGCCGGTGTCTTTAGGGTGCAGGCCGATGCTCGGTTCGTCGAGGATATACAATGAACTGGTGAGATTGCTGCCCAGGTTCCGCGTCAGGTGAATGCGTTGTGTCTCTCCGCCGCTCAGCGTGGATGAGATGCGCTCAAGATGCAGGTATCCCAGTCCCACATGCGCCATGGTGCGGAGCCGGTTGCGGATCTCCCACAGAATGCGCGACGCCATTTGTTCTTCTACGGGCGTCAATTCCAGTGTTTCGAAAAATTGACGCAGATCCCGGATCGACATGAACGCGAGTTCCGGCAGCGATTTTCCGCCTACTTTCACATACGTCGCTTCAGGACGCAAACGACCACCCCCGCAATCGGTGCAGATGGTTCGTCCCCTGTAGCGGGCCAATGTGACGCGGTTCTGGATTTTATACGCGGCTTGTTCGAGTTCTTTGAAAAATTGATGGATCCCCCGGATCTCGTCCTGTCCATCCCAAAGCACTTTGCGTTCTTCCCGGCTCAGATCAGCATAGGCGCGGTGGATCGGAAAATCAATCTTTCGGCTTTTCCTGATGAAGTCTTGCTGCCAGAGCGATGATTTCTCACCGGTCCACGGCGCCACCATGCCCTGGTAAAGCGTGAGTGTTGGATCCGGAATGACTTTTTCCTCATCAATGCCAATGATGCGACCAAAACCTTCGCATCGCGGACATGCGCCGACCGGGTTGTTGTAATTGAAAAGTTTGGGCTCGGGTTCGATAAAGGTCAGGCCATCCAGTTCGAAACGATTATTGAATGCCGTGCGGCCTTCTTCTTCCACTTCAATGATGCATTCACCACCGGCCTCATAAAACGCGGTCTCCACGCTATCGGCCACCCGCTTCCGGAATTCTTCTTCCGGGGAAACGGCAAAGCGGTCCACCACGAGTGCCAGTTCGCCATTGGCGAATTCAGACGCTTTTTTCCTGATGATCTTTTTCTGCGTCTCCAGGAAATCTTCGATCCGTTGGGTTTCCCCTTGCCATTGGATGCGCGTGTATCCTTTCTGAAGCAGCAGCTGGCACTCTTTCTCCAGGGTTCGTTTCGGATCATGAATGATCAGTGGGGAGATCACGAGCATGCGCGCACCTTCCGTGTGACCAAAAATGAAATTGACCACATCGGTGACGGAATGACGGGTCACTTTTTCTCCGGAAATGGGGCTGATCGTTTGTCCGATCCGCGCAAAGAGCAACCGGAGGTAATCGTAGATCTCGGTCATGGAGCCCACCGTACTGCGCGCGTTGCCACCGGTCACCCGTTGCTCAATCGCAATAGCTGGACAGATCCCGCGAATGTGATCCACATCCGGTTTCTTCATCCGGTTGAGAAACTGGCGGGCATAGGAACTCAGGCTCTCGACATAGCGCCGCTGGCCTTCCGCGAATAGCGTATCCATCACCAGTGAGCTTTTACCGGACCCGGATAGCCCGGTGACGACCACCAGCTGGCCTTTCGGGATCGATACCGATACATTTTTCAGGTTATTGCTCCGGGCGCCGACAATTTCAATGGACCTCAGTTTTTGCACCGGGACCGAAGCCTGGCTGGCGGATTCCGATGCTGAAACCCTTGGTTTTGGGGACTTTGCCTGTTTATTGGGTGTCTTTTTGACGGGAGGCTTTTTGGCCATATGCCGGTTTTTGGCGTAGTTTTTGCTAGTTACAAAGAAGAAACGGGATCGACATCTCCTGGCAGCAAAACCACGCGGGAGAGCGTTAAGTTCATGTTAAAGAGGTTCCGGAAAGCCGAAAAAAATTTGGCCCAAAGAAAGGAATTCTCTTAGCTTAGCAGCGAAATTACCGTTGGTCAAAATAAAATTGCTTCTATAGGCACAAACTCTACACTGTTTTTTTCGTGATCCAGGGCACCCCGTGTGGGTGTTATCCGCTCAACTTAAAAACACGTGTAGCATGCAAGTGCAACCTTTCAATGACCAACAGCTCATCGAGCAATACCTGGCCGGAGACGAGGCCGCCTTTTCCACCTTACTGAACCGTCACAAAGCGAAGATCT
>AERA01012174.1_pt1 | contig 23067 bp, 19 predicted proteins | sample 267968 | NCBI WGS metagenome assembly AERA01 (sample SAMN02954363, study PRJNA61401) | activated sludge metagenome | biome: terrestrial; feature: wastewater treatment plant; material: activated biomass; isolation source: activated biomass of an industrial wastewater treatment plant | reverse complement strand
GGNGAAATGTTGTGAATTCTCCTTTTAGCCGCTAATTCCATTCCCGATGATTATTTGGTTAACTAATTTTCACGAATTGTTTTTTGCTTAAAAGACTATGATTAACTGGCAGTATGCTCCCTCTTCAGTTTGAAATCCGAGTATGTAGCTACCGGGCGATAGCCTGGAAATATCAAAATCAATTTGGCTTCGCGCTTCCCCATCAAAAGCCTTCTCCTTTTCCAAAACCATAAGACCGGTCATCGTATACACGCGAATGGGTGAAGTGATCGGCTCACGGATGGAAATGGTGACAGACTGATTTCCTGAAACCGGATTGGGATAAATGGTCATTCCATGCTTCTCTTTCTTTATGGGAGCAAGTGCAGTAGTCGTGTCTGTTTCGAGCAAATCCTGCAGACACCCGAATTTGAAATTTCGGTTGGAGTTATTGATATCATCCGTCAAGCCCCAGCAACCATACCGATTATAACCACTCGAAAGTGTGAACTGCATGGCCAGTGTACCGCCAAGCTGAATAAACGCATCATCCAGGTTATACCGCATGGCCTCGCACATGCCTTCACTGCGCTCTGCCAGAATGAGATTGGCCATATTGGTCGTACTCCCGCCCCCATGATCCGGACCGCCTTCATACGAGACAAAACCTCCGGGTAAATTCCATGCTTGCGCCATGGCGATCCATTGCGTCCGCCCCGCTTCATTCACGCCCATATCGGTGATTTGATCACTAATGCTGTTGTGACAATCTGAAATGATCTTGTCCACACTTTCCCCTTCCGTGGCTCCACCTGAAAAATAGGTTTGACAGCCAATGGCATAAATCTGTTCTGATGGTTCACCAAAGGTTGATTGAATGTAGTCCAGCATCGGTACCACCCACCATTTCAACATCGGCTGATGACTGCAGAGCACAACGCGGATCCGCTGATTGAGCGATCCATCCCCAAAAACGGATTCAAATATCTGGGCCAATTCAATTGTACGCCGGGCGTGATTTTGTTGTTCCGTGATTCCAAGGCCTGCAGCTTGTGCCTGGTTGTATAACGTCTGCTCAAATCCGGGCGCAGTATTCCAGACTTCATTGCTGCTCTCGACATAAATATTCAAGCCCGGATCGAGATTGTCTTTGAACAGCAGGGCCAATTGTGTCACATAATCACTGGATGCTGATACCGGTACATTGATCCAGGGATCAGTTTGCGTTCGATTCGCAAGGTCAATCACATGCTCCCAGCTGGCGCCCATGGGTTTGCCAATAGCATCTATGCCCGCTTGGGAAGCATCGGCAGGCAATTTTCGATCGGCCCATTCCTGTTGTGCGGGATAGACCGGATCTGTTCCATTTGTGCCCGTGAACACCATATACCGGATCGACGAAAAATTGATGGCATCGAATACATCGAGGAAGGGTTGGTGGAACAACGCCTCATCACTATCATATCCGGGACGCAGCATTTTAAAATTGGTAAAACCTGAATTGATCGGCGCTCCCGGTGTTCTGAATGTGTGTCCAATATTGATCAGAAAAAACCATTGCTACCCGGCGGCACAACGTAATCAAAGAAAGTCGTATTCGTTTGTGAATCATAGATCACATTCTGAACACTTCCGCCCACCGCACTACCCACATCCGCGCGACCATTCAATGAGCATTTCCACGTACCACTGACATCCAGCCGATAGATTTCTGGATCATCTATATCATTGGCCCATTCTGCGACGGGCCTGAAATCGACGATGTATTGTGCATCAGAGGTTGGCCACCCCTGCTCATCTACATCGCTATGGGTAACAGGCTGACCTGTATTGAGACTAATCCACCTGTAGTTTTCGCGGGCAAGGTCGATATACGTTCCGCCTCTTTCCGGCAAGCCGATGTTGACACCCACCTGGGCGGTTGATTCAAAACCTGCAACCATAAGGTAAAGGAGAAGAAGGTGTGATTTCATTGGGTGAAGGTAGGGAATCAGTAATCAGTATTCAGTAATCGGTAATCGGTAATCGGTAATCGGTATTCAGTATCCAGAATTCAGTGCTCAGCAATCGTTGTTCGTTGAGCATTGGTAAGTTGCAAAGTTTCTTCTTTTTCTCTTCTTCTCTTTAATCTCTTCCAACTCTTTTAACTCTTTTAACTATTACAATTCACAGTCGGCAGTTGGCAGTTTGAAATTTGCCGGGTACCGCCCCTTGAATTACTGCGTAATTCTATCCCCTAAAGGGGATCGCCCAGCTCTTAAATAGCATTGGTGTTGGGTTCAATCTGGAAACTGCGATTGATTTTTTCTAAAAGTGATATTAGAAAATTGAAATTCCCTTCAAAATCCTTTCTTCCACCTCATGCCGACGACTCCTGGCAATGGACAGTTCCTTTCCACTAAACATTTTCACTGCAACAGGTGTGAATGATCTGATGAAATCTACATTCACGAGGAAGGACTGATGGATGCGAATAAATCCGGGCCCCGAGATGGCCTGTTCAACAGCTTTGAGGGTTTTGGATAACAGCAGTCGCTCACCGTTCTTCAGCCAGAGATGACAATAATTACTTTCAGCCGTGCAATACATGATATCCGCGATATGGATAATCCTCGTCTCCTGTTGCAGGGCTACCGCGATCTTTTTGGGTGGCAACCGATGACGGATAATGGCAGGCTGCCTGGATGGTGATGACGGGATCGTATGGATAGTTGCCGTGGAGCTCATGGTCAGGAATTTTTCAAGGTCAGTTATTAATTCTCCAACGACTTATCTGGAGGCCACCAGTTGCTCCAACTTGCTGATCCGGGCTTCCAGGCTTTCGACCTGATCCTTCAATTCCTGGTTTTCTGAGGCCAACTCCTGAATGGCTTTGATGGCTACGACTGACATGCCCATGTAGTTCACTGAAAATTGATCTCGCTTTTTAGAATACCCTACCAACTCGGGAAAATGCTCATTCAACTCCTGGGCAAGGAATCCGATCTCCCGTTTTTCGCGTTCCTGATCATGATTGAAAAAGTAGGTCTTGGTTTTCAATTCCAAAACCTTGTCAAGGACATTTTCCATCGGCATGATATCTGTTTTATCCCGGGCATCAGATGTCGGAAAGTAACTTCCACCTGTTGAAAAATAACCAACTTCATTATCCTTGTAGAAGAGAACCAAGTTTCCATTTTCCTCCTGGCTTTCTTCGTTCACATACAGCCGCCAATCGGATCCCTGTTGATTAAAATTCTCAAGTTTCAATCCACCAAAGGATTCAGTTCCTGAGCAATAAATGTGTACGTTGGATTCCGGTTCTGTGATCCCCAGCCCTACCCGACCATTCGCTTTAAAATAATGGCCACTGGACAGTCCGTGGACAGTCAGCAAGTCGGTTGTACCATCGCCTGTATAAATGACCATTTTAGCTTCATTCGCATTGTCTGTACCCACACTGATTTTCGTATTGCTATTCGCCGCGAGTTTAAGAATATTTGTTGTTCCATTCAGTCGCAACATCTCCACATTATTTGATTGCAGTGCCAGATCGTTGCCATTATTCAGAAATGAAAGCTTGGAATTGAGATTGATACGGCTTTTCAAATCACTGGCAATCTCGATAGCTCCATTCACCTCAAGCGCAGCACTTGGTGAAGTGACACCATTGATGCCCACGAATCCTCCATCATTAACATAGAGCATGCTGTTGCCCAGGATATTTGTCACATGGAGGCCCACTGTTGATGAATTGAATCCGGCTCCCCGCACATGGAGACGTGCAGAAGTCCCTGTAGTGCCAATGCCGACACGGTTATTTGCATTATCTACAAATAAAGCCCCGCTACCCAGGTTGAGGTCACCTCCGTCAGGCTGAACATTCAAGGTCAGATGTGATGTCGTACTATATTCGCTTTGAATGCGGTCAAAATCAAGCTCAAGATGCGCCTGGTTTGTATTTCCCAGCACTAAAAATCCGCCAGGCGTATTGATCTCACCCGGCGTATACATGTGTACCGGGGCATTTGGACTGGACGTGTGCACACCGATCTCACCATTATTATAGTCGATAAAGATCTTACCACTGGAAAGATCCAGATTCCCGCCTTCCGGCTGAATAAACATGGGCAACAATGAGTTGTTATACTTGGATTGAAGCCGATCAAAATCAAGTTCAAGATGCGCCTGGTTTGTATTCCCCAGCACGACAAACCCTCCGGGTGTGTTCACCTCGCCCACTGTGTACATGTGAATCGGAGCATTTGGCGAAATGGTATGCAAACCAATCTCACCATTGTTGTGATCAATGAAAACCCGGCCATTAGATAAATTCAGATTTCCTCCTTCCGGCTGAATAAACATGGGCAAGAGGGAATTATTGAACTTCGACTGAAGCCGATCGAAATCAAATTCCATATGGGCTTCCGAGGTATTGCCCAACACCATCCAGCCACCCGGTGTATTTACCTGCCCGGAGTTGTAAACATGGAAAGGAGCCTGTGGATTCGTAGTGTGCGTGCCAATGTTTTGGGCCATTGAATCTAATGCAACGACATGCAAGAAGAGGAGGGTAATGAATGTGATCCTGTTCATAACTTTTGGAGGTTTGAATTCGAGAACCAAGGTAGATGAGGGTTCTTCCAGCCGGGTTTAATGAAAGATCAAGAAGTATTAAAATTTATTAACACATTGCTGGGGCCCGCCCCTTGTCTGCTTCGCAGCCTATCCCCTAAAGGGGATCGCCCAGCTTTTACATCAATAAACCATACGCATTAATCTTTGATCGGTAAACGGATCGACGTAATGTGTAGTCCGTGATCCGTTATTCTTTGGAATAAAGAATTATGAATAGCGAACAGGGAAGTTTGAAGTTGAACCATGAAGGTGAAGGTGAAGTTGAGAAGTGGGATCCAAGCTTCTCCACATAAAAAGTCAAACCATACTTCGTCCTCTACTTCTACTTCAACTTTTACTTCATCCTTCTCCTTCCCACCTCGATATTCCTTGCTCTGCATCCTTATTTATTCAACACTTCCAGACCTTTTACGTCCTTCACCGCATAGATCGTCATCAGGCGCTGGCGGCCGCGGATCTCGACCTCATGTTTTTCAAAAGGGAGGACATTGATATCCGCACCGCGAATGGCTTCTTCGGAGACGATCAATTCGCAGTTGAAATTTTTAGTAAGGCTTTCCAGGCGGGAGGCCGTATTGGTGGCATCGCCAATCGCCACGAGGTTATTCGAATCCTTATACCCCATCTCCCCGATGATGACATGGCCGTAATGGATGCCGAAACCCATTTGCAAAGGCTCGGGCAATTCGTTTTTCAACTGATCATTGAGGCGATCCAACTGCAGCCGCATACTTCTTGCGGCAGATAATGCGTGCCGGCAAGCTTCCTTGCGATCCATGCCGATCCCGAAGACAGCCATGATTGCGTCTCCGATGAATTTGTCAATGCGACCCTGGTGATGTTCAATGGCCTGACCCATCAACTGGAAGTATTGATTCAAGACAAACACCACATCATAGGGTAACTTATCCTCGGCCATAGAGGTGAAGCCGCGCAAATCAGCAAACAAAATGGCGACATCACAATCCATGCCGGTGTAATGCGATTTTTTCCAAAGGGATTGTTTCAAACTCACGGAGGGCAACAGGATCGGATAAACGGTGACATTGCCGGTGGGCCTGGTACGACATGCCAGGCGAACCGTCTTGCCACATTTGACACGCGTCAACAAATCGACTTCGTCATTGGAAGGAGGTGGCAGTCCATCAAACCCATCGATGATCTGCACCCGGCAAGTTGAGCATCGGCCACGTCCGCCACATACATGCGCATGCGGCACACTGGCCATGAGGCTGGCTTCGAGAATCGAGGTGCCTTTGTGTACATTCACTTCCAGGCCTTCCAGATATTTGATGACAATTCCGGTCCGTTTCCTTTTCACAAAAAGAAACATCTTGCGGCAAATAAAAAACAACAACAGGAATCCGAAGTATGCACCACTCACCTGGTACTCCCAGGTATGTTCCCAGGCCAGCACATCAAACCGCGTGGGATTGTACAATGCAAACATTTGATCCACCCATTGCGGATCCTGCCGCAGGCGACTGACCTCCCGTATCGCGGTGACAATTCCTGTCGACGCTAAAATGGGCCATGCTACCGCCAGCCCCAGCAACCAGTTCTTCCATTTGGGAAACCAGGATTTTTGTTTGATATATGACCATATGCCAATCACACCATGGATCCAGATGATGGTCAACATGAAGATCATCAGCACATAATAGTAGGATGGCATCCAGAAGATGTAATAGGTATACGAATCGACGATGCCGAAATACTCATGCGCCATCTTCGTTTCAAAAATGTGATGGATCATGAGATCCGGGATGAGCAGGCCGATGATCAGTTGGGTCCACTCGATCCCCCGCATACCTTTGAATGTCGACCGGAAAAACAACTTGTGAAGCACGGCCAGAAAATGCAGGATCAGGCAAATCACCACCAGCCATTCGAATACCGGGATGCGCCAGAAGGCGATAAAGATCTCCCTGCCCCACTCCAGCGGACCGAGACCGAAGAGACCGAGCATGTGATTGAGCAGGTGAGTGACCGCGTAGAAAAACAGGACCCAGCCGGTGTACATAATGATTTTGGCGCGGAGGCGGTGCTTATGGGCCCAGTTCATTAGCTAAAGTGGTCGATGCAGGGTGATGCTTAAAGGTAATGATTCACTTTGTTACCCAACCGACAAAAGGCTGGAATTACGGATGAATTCGGGCTTTGATAGCCGGTTGACCCCGGTTTGTTTTGTAATTTTCAATCAAGTTTTTACGTGAATACCAGATGAGAATTGGGTGCAAGTAGTTTAGTATCCAGAACTGTAATTTCAAAGCCAATACATTAGTGATGAAGAAATTTCCTGGCCTCTTCTTGTGGATGATGCTGATCCTGGATGCAAGTGCACAGGAATGGTTCCCGGTTGGTGCTTCGTGGTATTATAACCAAGTTGTATTATTAGAGGGCGAGAAATACCTATACTTTCATGTTGAAGGTGAAACTGAGATCCAGGGAAAGACCTGCCGTATCATTGAGGGGGCTTGTAATTGTGGGCTGTCCAATATTAAACGATATTTTTACCAGGAAGGTGACAAGATCTTCGGTTTTAATGCGGAAGCGGACTCTTTTAACCTGTTTTTTGATTTTACATTACTGCCGGGTGACACCTTGAGACATCCCGCAAATTCAATCATTGAAGAAGAAATCCTTCATCTGATTGATTCCATCACCTGGATACAAGTGGGAACCCTAAACCTCAGGGTGCAACATATCACCACACTCAATGCTCCCTGTGCCTGGGGTTCGAAAATCATTGAGCGGATAGGCTCCGATCTTTGTTTTTATCCTCAGTTCATATTCTGCGATCCAATGACCGGTGGATTGCGATGTTATGAGGATGGTGAAACGGGTCTGTTCAATTTTCAATCTCCTCCCAGGGATTGTAATTATAACAGTGTATCGACTGCAGATATTTCCGCTGATCGCGGCTTGAACATATATCCAAATCCGACGGATGGTGATCTCAATTTTGCTTCAGACGTCGACATCGAAAGCATCACGATCATGAATATACTCGGATTGCCTGTAGCAGAACACAGATCGTTGTATCAACGTCAGTTTAGCCTGGCGCTTGGCTCATTGCCTGAGGCACTTTACCTCGTTCGGGTCGTCTATAAGGATCAGGCGGTAAGCGTTGAGTCGATTCACGTTCAACATTGATTGAATAATCCCTAACTTTATAGTTCCGGAAAAAAGTAATCCATCCGGATGGTTGCCCAATCGGTCAGGATGAGTTCCTGAAGTTATTTTGATCCATAACTAATGACCTAATTATGTTGAACACCATGCCAAAACTTATTTCTGCCATTATCCTATGCTGTTGTGTCACGATCGCGTATTCACAAGGCAAAGAAAGCTTAAGTCCTGCTGCCCCGGATGCTGTGTTGAAAGGATTTATCAAACAATACGGTGATGCCAAAGCCACCTGGTCAATGGACGAGGAGAATCACGCGGCCTCATTCAAATTGAACGGGATGCCCGCCACTGCCTGGTATGATTCCACCGGTCACCGGGTCAATGTGGTTGTCGAGATCAAGGATGATCAGCTGCCCGCTATCGCGAAATCCTATATCGAAAGGAACTACCCGAAATCAAAAATTATGAAAGCGCAGAAGTGGACGAATGATGAGCGGGTCAATACTTTCCAGGCGGAGATCAAATTGGGTACTGAGATGAAAAGTTTCCTGTTTACATCCAGGGGGGATTTGATCAAAGAGCTTGGGCAGGAGTGATCTCCATTTGCGCTATCGGACTTCTTTATACAGAAAAATATAAAGAGGGCAACCTTTTGGTTGACCTCTTTTTGTCGGGATACCTCCCGGCCATCGGGATGAACCTGGGACCCTCCGTACGGATGCGCTACCGGACTTATTCGTAGAGAAAAATAAAAGAGGCCACCTCTTGGTGGCCTCTTTTTGTCGGGATACCAGGATTTGAACCTGGGACCCCCTGCTCCCAAAGCAGGTGCGCTACCGGACTGCGCTACATCCCGAACTACAAAACTTTCAAGCGGTGAGGGAGGGATTCGAACCCTCGGTACCCCTTTCGGAGTACGACGGTTTAGCAAACCGTTGGTTTAAGCCACTCACCCACCTCACCGGATGATTATCCACCTAACCCGGTTTCTGAATTAGTGAACGGCGGTTTAGCAATCCGCCTCAGGCGGATTAAGCCACTCACCCACCTCACCGGGTTTGTTGGTTTTGGCTTAGGAGGCGCAAATATAGGAATTCTAAACCATGTGATATGGTTTCCTGAAATTGTATGCTAAAACGCTTACAATCAGCGTGTTAATTCATGGCTTTACAAGCTTTCTGATCACATCTGTGGCCACAACCACCCAAACGTCCCCGCCGTCACCAATCCATAGATCAATCCGTCAAACGCGGATCGCAAGGTCGCGCCCCAGTTTTTCGACATCCAGATCGGGTCCTGGAACATGGCTAATGCGTAGCCCATAAACCCGGCACATCCGATCACCCGGAAGATCTTGAGGTAGTCATCGCCTGGCTGAATAGAGAGATGACCGAGGTAGGCGCAAAAGATGCTGACCACAATACAATAGACAAACCACAGGGCTAATTCCTTGCCCATCCCCTGCCCCGGCGCGCGAACGGTCATGTACACCACCGGCCCTTTTTTCATCCTGGCCTGGAACGCTTCGCTGCTATACTCTTTCATGTTCGAAGCCTTGGGGACAGCATAGTCACCGGGCTCGAGATCCAGCTCGCGCAATTTGTCCATCGCCTGATCTTCATTGGGCATCTTCCGGAAATCATTCGCATGATAGCCGAGGAACATGTGGATCACCGAACTGACGATGAAAACGAAAACTGCCGATAGCACGATCGGCAGCCAGAGTGTTGTGATAAATTCCATAGCTCGTTTTGTTTTCCTAAAGTTAGCAAAGCACAACATATTCTCATTCGTCATTCTAGAACATCAGATAAAGCACACTTCGCTCATTGATCACTTCTTTTTGCAATGGCCCTGGCTACCAATTCAGCTCCCGTCCAGGCAGCCTGAAAATTAAACCCTCCGGTAAGGGCATCAATGTTGAGCACTTCACCGACAAGGAATAGTCCCGGAATCCTTTTGCTCTCAAAGCGAGTGAGATCAACCTCTTCAAGTTCTACGCCTCCGGCAGTAACGAACTCCTTCTTGTATGTGCTTTTGCCTGTGACCTGGTAGACATCACTGACGAGGATGCGGGCTAATTTTTCCAAGGCCTTTTTTCCCACCTGACTCCCGCTGACTATTTCATGAATGCCGGCACGGAGACATAAATACTTCCACAATCTTGCAGGTATATCTGCCATGCTAAAATTGTGCACCTTTTTCCTGGGATCACGATCCGCCATTGTCCATAATGCTGAAAACAACTGGCCAAATTCAAGGCGATTGCACCAATTCACTTTGAGATCAAACACGTACTTCATCTCATTCAATTCGCGGGCACCCCATGCGGATAACCGCAGGACAGCCGGGCCACTCAATCCCCAATGCGTAATGAGCAACGGCCCGAAAGCTTCAAGGGGTCCATTGTTGATCTGCAATCCGGCCTCAGGAATACTGATCCCTGAAAGCGCATGGAGCGACTCATCACGGATCTGAAACGTAAATAATGAAGGAACAGGCGGGACGATCGTATGCCCCAGTTCATGCAGAAGTTTCCAAATCCGCTCATCGCTTCCTGTACTGATGAGCAGAAAACGTGATCTCAGGATATGGCCATCCTTCGTATGAATTGTCCAATTACCGGTTGACGCTTCCTGGCTACACTTAATCGCTCTTGTGGATGTCCATAATTGAATACCACGCTGATCCATGGATTGGAGGAAACAGTTGATGATCGTTTCCGATTTATCAGTCACTGGAAATACGCGGCCATCTTCCTCTGCTTTCAGTCTGACTCCTTTTTGATCCAGCCAATTCATCATATCACGCGGTTGAAATACGTTGAAAGGCTCAATTAACTTATCCGCTCCACGTGGATAATATGTTGCCAACTTACCAGGGTCAAAACACGCGTGCGTGACATTACATCGGCCTCCGCCTGAGATTTCGACCTTGCCCAAAGGCTTTCGTGCTGCTTCAAGCACACAGATCCGGACACCTGGTTTCAGCTCCGCGAGCCGAATGGCAGCAAAGCATCCACCTGCTCCGGCGCCAATGACGACAAGATCATACACGGCCTCCATTATAAGTTCGGATGATTTGTCACTTTATCAACTACTTCATATGCGATTTGCAACGGCAGGCTGGTGATTTTTAGGTGTGGACCGTTCCGATGCTGCAGGAGTTGATCAAAAAGGGCATTTCTTTTCAGGTACATAAAGATGATTGTCGCCACCTTCATATATCGCACATAGTCATCCACAACCGGGATCTGTGGACTCTCAACTGCTTTTAAAAAATGCTGAAAGGATGTAAGGCCGGGATACAATACATACTTGTCCGGATACATCCCGGCGAGGTATAAGCTGATGATGGATGTGTCCTGGTGATGATGATTTACGACATCGCGCGGATTTTTCTTCCGGTACATCTGGAGCAAATCATCACAATAGAATCCAAAGCGATCCAGACGACCGTCGAGGGTACCGGCTTCATTGGCCAGGTCTTTCCAGGCAATGGCGGCCAATTCGGGATCAGTGTCAATGAGGAGCAACATCAACTCTTTGGGCCGGTAGCGGTCGCCCTTCCACCAGCGCTGGGAGATCTCGCTGCGGAGGCATTGTTCATAGGTGGCTTTCAGGGTAGACGGATCCGGGGTTTTCCAATGCTGATGAAAATGGCTCACAAGTGAATGGGGAAAATGCCAATCGATGGATTGACTTTTGGTTTCCCTCACCAGAAACGTTTCGATAATATTCTCAAGTAGATGGAGCTTCATGCACTAAGTCAAAGGCGCAATGTTACTTTATTTTTCCTTTTTATTTCGCACGGAGACCACGGAGTGCACGGAGCAATGATGGGTGGTGGTGAGTGGTGAGTAGTGAGTTGTGAGTTGTGAATTGTGAATTGTGAATGTCGTAGCAAAGCGAAGATCGTGCCATTGTCTTCAGACATTGCTGCAGGAGTCAATTGCGAATGAATTGGTGAAAATTAGTGGAATTAGTGGCAACAAGGAAATTATTGGATCCTACTGTTAGCCACGAATTTCACGAATTAACACGAATTAGATCTTGCTTTATAAAATATAGTAAACCCAATTTCCATATTCAACCTATTCAACCAGTTCAACGGTTTACCGATGACTGATTTCTCCTTAGGTTGACACGGATTAACACGGACGTGACACTGAATACAGGATACCGAATTCCGATTACTGAATACTGATTATAAAAAGCTGGGCTTCCCTCTTTAGGGGAAAGAATTACGCAGTAATTCAAGGGGCGGTACCCAGCAGTCAAGGGGCGGTACCCAGCATTTACCAATTGAAACAGGTAAATTGCTCACCGAACCAGGATGCATATGCAATTTATCGGCAGGACGGGCATTATCTTTTGCTTATGGGGATTGTCCGGGATGATCCTGGCCCAACAGACTGTCAGCGATAGCCTTAGCCGGATACTCGAATCTCTGCCAAATGACAGCAACCGACTAGTGGCGTGTGTGGAGGGCGCAAGACATCGTTCTGAGGAAGTTGCGACAACGTACTTACAACTTGGAAAAGTATTGGCAGCGAAGACGGACAACCTCCACATGCTCGCCAAATTGTATACAGAGGAAGCCATTTCATCAAACATCAGTGGTCAACATGTGCGGGGAGCTGAACTTTTCCTGACCGTTGATTCCATTTACCGGGTGTTGAATGATACTGCTCTTATCGCGGGCGCGCAAACCAATGCGGGGCTAAGTTATTTTCATGGCGGCCAACTCGACCAGGCGTTGTCACACTACTTTACCGCGTACGAATTATTTACCACGCAGGCGCCATCGCAGGGCTATTCACGATTATTGAACAACCTGGCCATGTGTCTCAAGCATGCCGAAAAACCGGATGAGGCCAGACGCTATTATCTCCAATCCATTTCGATCAAAGAACGCCTGGGTGACAGCCTTGGCCTCGCGCATACGCAACACAACCTCGGATTGTTATACAGTGATCAGGAACTTTTTGAAAATGCCATTGCTGCTTTTGATACGGCGCTTCATGTTTATCAGATACTGAACAGGACGGCTGATGTGGCGTCCACACAAGTGGCTCGCGGGAAAGCGAAGATGGATGCGGGTCGATTTACACAAGCCGGACCGGATATCGAATATGGCTACTCCTATTTCCACCAGCACGATCCCAAATCGCATTCATTTCAATTAGCCGCCGGTGAATTTGCCCGCTGGGCCGCGCATTTTAAAAAATGGACGGACGCTGATTTATATATCACCCAGGCGCTGACATTGGCTGAAGCTGCAGATCGCCGGGAAGAATTGCTTTCACTTTACATCCTCCGCGCCGAGATCAGTCGCGCACTGGGGAAACATGATGAGGCATATATTGCGCTCAAAGATGCACTTACGGTCAAGGATTCGTTGAGCCGAACGGAAAGCCTGTCGCTGATGGAAGAGATGCAAACCCGTTTTAGCGTGCGGGAAAAGGAAAGTGAATTACAGTTGACTGCCCTGCAACTGGAGAATCAACAACGGATCTCCGGGATTTTCCGGACCGCTTTTATCGCCTCGATCGCCGGAATTTTGATCATCGGCCTGTTAACTGTATCTCTCTTCAAATCCCGGAAAGAGATCCGGAAGAATCAGGTGGTCATTGAAAATGCACTGAAGGAAAAAGACGCCCTGCTGCGCGAGATCCATCACCGGGTCAAGAATAATCTCCAGGTCATCTCGAGTTTGCTCGCCATGCAATCCTTCCAATCCCGCGACCCCAATGTCAGCGATGCCATGCGTGAAGGGCAAAACCGGGTACATTCGATGGCGCTCATCCATCAAAGTCTTTTTCAACACGCCGAAGGCATTGAAGTGGATGCCAATACCTATGTCAACCGATTAGTCAACAGTTTGAAAACAGCCTATAAAACAGGAGATCGCATTGCATTTAACACCTCAGTGGATGAAATGAAGCTTGACGTGGATACCATGATCCCGCTGGGCCTGATCCTGAACGAATTGGTCACCAATGCACTGAAATATGCCTTTCCGGACCAACGATCGGGAAGCATTTTCATCCAGCTCAAAAAAGATAACGGCAACATCGCACTTCAGGTCACAGACAACGGTATTGGCATGACCCCTACCCGACTCGACGAATCCAATAGTTTGGGGTATACCCTTATCCGTGATTTCAGTCAAAAGCTGAAAGCCACATTGCAGGTCGATGGGACGACCGGTACAAAGGTGTCCATGCTGATCCCGCTAAAAGCCAAAGCCTCTTAATTTCAAGTGATGGCCCCACCCCGCATTCTGATCGTGGAAGATGAACCGTTGATCGCCCGGAATCTGCAACAGATCCTGAGCGCGCATCATTACCCGGTGACCGGATTGGCGTTTGACGCGACCGAGGCTTTTGATAAGCTCGCGCAACGCAATGCCGACCTCGTGCTGCTGGATATCAACCTGAACGGACACTTCAGCGGACTTGATATCGCGGAAGCTATTTACCATACCTACAAAATTCCTTTTCTATTTATCACCTCGTATGCCGATGAGGAAACTTTAGCCAAAGCCAAAACATTTCGCCCCGTCGGTTATGTGGTGAAACCCTTTACCGCCGAAGAGATCTATGCCGCGATCGAGATCGGCTGGTTCAATGCCAGTCAACGGAATGACGTCATGTCAATCGAACAATTGAATGAACAGACAACCGAACCATTAACCAAAAAGGAATTCGAGATCCTGCAGGACCTGGTGAAAGGCATACCCTACAAGGAAATCGCTGACACCCATTTTGTGAGCCTTAATACGGTCAACACCCATATCAAGAATATCTACAGCAAATTCGGATTGCATTCGCGCGGTACCTTGACGGAATACATTCGTAAACTGACGTCCTAGCCCGGATCATTCTTCGATACTCAATACGGCACCATTTTTAACGGTAAGCTGAGCGCCCGGTTTCATCAACAGTTGATGGATGGAGGTGGAACTGAAAATCTCTGGAAAAAAGCCGCCGGCTGGTATCCCGTTAATCGTGACCCCATCCGGAAGACCCGGCACCACACCGGTATTCCAGTTAGCCGGCTGACCCCAATCCTGGTCCTGGCATCCCGTCCAGTAGACCGGATCATTCGCGCAAGTCACCGGACAAACCGGGGTGGCTTTCACAGCAATTGTATCTACACAACCGCCGGACAATTTTTCAATCTCAAAGTACCAAACGGGACTGACGACACCCTGGTCATTTGGAACAAATTCATTGCTAATCGAGTCAAAACTCCCTGCGATCGTTGTTAATGCGGGATCTGCAAAACCTTCACTGACAGAAAATCCAGCCAGGTTGCCGACGACGAAAAAACCGGGCAGGGTGTCCTGCGTACATCCTGAATATGTTTTTGGAACCGCTACCATTCCCGTGTTGGTGACCTGTGTAGCGGTATTCAATTGCCCATGAAAGTCTTCGATCAGTCCGGAATTCGTGATCTTGTTGCTTCCGGTAAATGTATGGGGTACTGTGCTCAACAGATGCATGAAGCCAAGGTTGTTGAAATTCGCGGCAGCGCCTCTGACCGGCTTTTCTGAAACAAAGACCCCGCATGTATCATTTGTAAATCGACGGCCCTGGTCCAGTCCATATTGACCTATTGGCAGCCTGGCCTCAATGCGGCCTTTATTCGTAATGATCGTACTGGTCTGGAAAATAGAACCCGAAGTGCGCAGTCCACTCAATCCAATGTCCTCGAGGATAATAACGCCATCGCTAAAGTTGGTAAAAACCCCATTTGCATCCGCCCAGATCCCGTTGCCATCAACTGCATTCACCCGGATCATTCCATAGTTATTAAACTTGGTGTTTGTGTTTTCCAGCACGTAGATGCCATGTGAGGTACAATTCGAGATGTCAATTTCACCCGAGTTAAAATTATTGATCTGGCTGTTAAACCGGCTCTCAAACGCGATGTTGACGGAATCGATTTCAATCCATCCATGGTTGTCGAAATGACATCCGGTATTCCGTGTATACACACCCTTGTCTGCATGGTGCAACCGAACATGTCCCCCGGAAAGATTTTCAAACGCGAAATAATTGCCCTCGAGGTAAATAGCTCGCTGCGGCACATGTTGTATTTCGAGGTAGCCGCTATTTATTGTATTAGCCACAAACATGCCGACGAAATCAGAGCTGTCGATGACAATAGTCCCCTCATTGATCAATGAATCCGTGGTGTAATTCATGTCGATCCCTGCATAGATCACATTGCTGATGGTCAACTCTCCGGAAGGCTGATTATGGAAAAACGAGCAACTCAACCCACCGGCCGGTGCAGATACGGGATGCATGATTTCCATATTCCCGCCGTTCCGGATCCGGCCCACACCGCTCACAGGACTTCCGCTCACCATGATCTCGCCCTGGTTATCGAGACTGAATCCTGAAATGCCACTCGATATATCTATCGCACTGAACTGACCACAATTCAAAACGGATATGACCGCCCCGGTATCATTCCACAAGAGTGACCGCGTACTGACATAAATTCCATAGGTATTGCTGCACGACTCGAAATACATTTCCCCATGATTATACACAAAGGCGGAATCAGCGGAGGTACCATTCAGCCACAAGGCGGTATGTTCGACGTCCCCGATGGCCAACAGGCCATGATTAACCAATACTGCCCTGTCGACTTTCAACGCGGTTATGCCGCTTCGCGATATCGCCAGGTTTCCATGATTGATCAAAACGGCCTGGTTCACTTCGATCGAGCCCACCTGAACATCCGCCAGTGCTGGAATTGTGCACTGACCGGACTGGATATATACTGAACTCTCGGGTCCGGGCGGGCATCCGGTATCCCAATTATCGCCATCCATCCAATCGCCAATGCCCCCGATCCAGTTGACCGGTCCGGATGAACTGAAAATATGACTGATCTCCACCATCGCACTGGTGAAGGAATCGACCTGGACCACTAGCGTATCATCCCCCGGATAGAGGAGCATGATATCATCTTCATTCGTTCGTAGCGCATTCCATGTGGTGAAAGTAAACTGGAGATCAGGATCTCCATTCAACAAGCGATCAATCCCATCGTCGCAGTGACCAATTATCGTCAGTTGAGCTGTATCGCCTTCAGCCAGACACACACGTTCCGGCCATACGGAAATGCCTGTCAGGTTGTATGCAGGGATCACCACCAAATCGTCTGCGATAAAATCAATCAGGCCTTGTGTTCCGGAATATCCGAAAATGACCACAGGCGTGGGCCCTTCCGCCTCTTCGTGAAGCGGCACCTGAAATATGGCTGTCGGTCCGGCAACTTTCTGCGTATATACGAGTTCAGGTCCGGCTCTGACAACCATCACGAGCGTATCCATACCGACTGCGCTGACTTCAATATCAACGGTATCACCTGATGTCCAGGTGGAATCAAACAATGCAGGATTTTCAAAGTATAACGATGTTGCAGACCTGGAACCAGCATTCGCTGCATTCGTGAAAAATGGATCACAGGCAATGGAGGGATTATACATAACAGATGCATCCTGACTATATCCGGATGTGCTGAACTTGTCGGAGTTCTCCGGCGCATTGAGAAGATCTTTGACCACAGCTATGACCCCAGGATTATCTGTTGAACCTACATGCATCTGATCCACCACGATGGTGAATTGATCGCCACTCAATCCACCCTGCTGACTTGCCTTGGCCACGACCAGGTCGTGTTCATCGTTGTTGAACAAAGCCGTAAGAAACTGATCAAAGCAATTTGTCGACAAGTAGATCAGGATGGCTTGAAATTCCGACCAGGTCATGATGTATGCATCCAGTAGTGAAGGTGTCGGGGTCACTTCTGTTGTGACCACAGCATGTACGCCAACTTCCGAAGGATGCCCACCGGCATTCAGCGCCGAAATCGCACTGCTGCCGACGGCCAGATCCTCCAGTGCACCGAAATAGGTCTTGAATCCAAGCGTATCGTTGATCTGCCGATTCAACTCATTGGCCGGACTCCAGGTAGGATCAAACAGGAAGTTGCCCCATTGGGATCCTGCGTGCGGAGTATTGCATGTAATCAACCGATGCACATCCTGTCGATAACTGCTTTGTAAATATTGACGGCTCAACAGGCCTCCCATGGAATGGCCCACGAGATTGACCTTCCCCACCGAAAACTTGCTTGCCCGGCTTTGCTGAACCAGGAAATCAATCCCGGAAGGAACCACATCCGAGTTAATGGAAAACGATGCTGCATGGGTTGTCGGATAGCCAACAGTGAGGGTCAATGGTTCCGGCAAGAACCCTGCTGTCAGTGCGCTTTGCATCGACAAAAAGGCGCTGGCTTCTGACCACAGGCCATGAACCATCAACACCGGTTCACGATAGACATTGACAATCATCCAGCAAGCCGCTTCATGCGGCCCGGAATTCGGATTACGGTCTTTGATCGTAATAAAGAATGAGCGCTTCAAACTGTCTTCGGGTGGCAGCTCTACCGGGTGTCTGTACTCGAAATAAATCTCCGTTGATGACATATGCGTCACCATGATCTCCCCATAAATGTCCGGATCGGGATTCGGGATCGGTTCAAAATTCAGGGTAGCGAATTCCACCATCGGATCTATCCGGTCATATATACAATTGGACACAAACATCCTGGTCACTTCAAACTTTGACGATACAGCGCCATCAGCGGTCAGGGAAAAGTTCCGTCCCAGATCCAATGGGATACAATCATTATTGACCTCTTCCCAATCCCCTAACTCCGGATGGCCTTCAATTCGGGACAGATGCCGGACATCGTAATAGACGCAAAATCCGTCACACAGAAATTGAGCATTGGCATTATGGCAGGTCCATATGACCGCCAAGAATGCCCAAATGGAAGGATTGCTGAACTTCATAGCCTGACCGTTGCATTGAAAAGAATGGCGGAAAGGTATCCCGGGGGCAGTAGGCAGGCATCACAGGTTTATGTGATTTTTAAAGTGAGTAGTGAATTGTGAATTGTGAATTGTGAAAACTCAAATTTTGCAAATGCAAAATTTGATGACACTGAATACCGAATACTGATTACCTATTACTGATAACTGATAACTGGGCGATCCCCTTTAGGGTATAGACTGCGAAGCAGTCAAGGAGCGGGACCCAGCACTCATGTGGAAGGCGGTAACAAAATAATATCCACCCTTCGGTTATTCAGCCTACCTTCCCAGCTGTTGTTGTCAAACGTCGGGGCATCTTCGCCGAAATCATTCACACGGATCTCTTCCCGCTCGATGAAGATCTCGCCCAGAGCCTGGATGACCGATTCGCTGCGCATTTGGGAGAGAAACAGGTTATAGCCGCGGCTGCCGATGTTGTCAGTGTGAGAATGGAGAAGTATCTCGTATTCGTTCAGATTGTCCTTGGACTGGAGCCATTGGTGGACGGCCTTCTTTTGTTGCTCGTCAAAGTAATAGCTGCCCCCGCCAAAATATACGCGCATCATTTCATACCCCTCTTCCGTGTATTCAATCAACTGGGCGGAAAGGGTGTTGAACGGCAATAGAAACAGCAGGAAGAAGATGTGGCGCATTGCTGAAAAGTAAAGTTTTTCTTGATGCCGGTCAAGTCCGATATCCCTTCAATATCTTTAGCCACCATGGCGAAATTGTTTGACCGCGATATCAGCTGGCTGGCGTTTAACGGACGCGTGTTGCAGGAAGCAGCTGATGCCACAGTGCCGTTGTTTGAGCGGGTGAAGTTTCTCGCCATCTTCAGTAATAATCTCGACGAGTTTTACCGCGTGCGCGTGGCCGCGTTGAGCAGCATCAAGAAACTCGGCACCGAACTCCGGAAAGAAGCCGGGCAACCCAAAAAGATCCTCAGCCGGATCCGCCAGATCGTGCATGAACAACAGGAAATGTTTGGCGCGCTCTATAAAAACGAAATTCTACCCGGGCTCCGATCCGCGGGCGTTGAGATTGTGCAATCTCATGCTTATGGGGAGGCGGACATGGCCGTGCTGGAAAACATCTGGCATGAAAAACTGAAATCCATCGTCATCCCGAAACCATTGCAGTCTCCCCAGGAAAAAGTATTTCTGGAAAATCGAAAACTCTATTTCATCATTGACACCCACGGAGGAGATGCATACCTGGTACCAATCCCTGTGCAGGATACCGGAAGGTTTGTGATTCTCAATGAATCGACCGATATGATACGCGTGACCTTCATTGATGATGTCATTCGCCATTTCCTCCCCACCCTGTTACCGGATTATGCCGGTTGCTATTCCATCAAACTTTCCCGTGATGGGGATTTGCAGATCGATGATGAATACGAGGGTGTTTTACTGGAGAAGATCCGGGAAGGACTGAAAAACCGCGACCTGGGTGAACCCGTCCGAATGCTGTATGATACGTCGATCTCCGCCGCGTTGCTGGAAAAAGTGAAAACGATTCTCCAGCTCAAAAACTCAAACCTGTTTCCCGGCGGCCGTTACCATAATTTCAGTGACTTCTTTGGTTTTCCTTTTCCAAAAAACAAACCCGGCCATTTTTATCCACCCCAGGTTCCTGTCCGACATCCCGATGGCGACCGGTTGCTGGAAACCATTCAGCAAAAAGACGTCCTCCTTCAGTTTCCCTATCAGACATTTGATCACATATCCGAACTATTGAAGGCCTGTATCGACACCGGTGAGTTGGAATTCATTTCAATGAATATTTATCGCACGTCCGATCGATCGTCGATGCTCACCCAATTGATTGAGGCTGCGCAAAAAGGTATCCGCGTGACTGTCTTTATCGAGGCTAAAGCCCGGTTTGACGAAGCGAATAATCTATCCTGGGGACAGCGCATGGAAGCAACCGGTGTGCACGTGATCTACAGTTTTCCAGGCATCAAGGTGCATTCGAAACTTTTGCAGCTCGGTTTTCCCAAAACCGGATCACTGAAAACCATCACGATGGTGTCGACCGGAAATTTCCACGAGGGCACCGCAAAGATCTACACCGATTGGGCGATCCTGACCGCGGACCCCATGGTGGCTCATGACGCGGCGATGCTGTTTGACCTGTTCCAGCGCAAGATCCTGGTCCCGAAACCGGATATCCTCCTGGTGAGCCCGTATACGCTTCGAGCGGAGATGGAAAAGCAGATCGACAGGGAAATCGAAAAGGCGCGCTCGGGAAAAGACGGCATCATCTTCATGAAACTGAACAACCTGCAGGACACGCGGCTGATCAGGCACCTGTACGAGGCCAGCCAGGCCGGTGTCCGGATCCGGATCCTCGTCCGGGGCATTTGCCGGTTGATCCCCGGAGTGGAAGGATTAAGCGAGAACATTGAGGCCCGGTCAGTGGTCGGCCGATATCTCGAGCACAGCCGGGCGTATGTGTTTGGAAATGAGCAGAAAATGTTTGTCGGCTCGGCCGACTGGATGACACGGAATATGGATCACCGGATTGAAACCCTCCTGCCTGTCCGCTCGGCGGACATCCGGGAAGCTATCCTGCAATCCATGGAATGGCTCTGGAATGACCGGGCCAAGGCCCGCCAGATCGAAGCCGGACTGTCCAATTCCTATGTTTTTGCTGGGAAAGGGGCAACAAGGATGCACAAACAATGTTGTATGATTATCTTGCCGCTCAAACGGTCGACGCCTGATGATTTGACCGGAAAAACCTATCTTAAGACAGCAAATTAACGCCTGAGAAATTATGATGAACGAACCTTTATCCTCGATCATGACCCGCAACGTCATCACCGCCTCCCCGGATGATCCGATCCGCAAAGCGATGGACGTGTTTATGGAAAACCGGGTCCATCATCTCCCGATCGTGGTCGGAAAAAGGCTCGTGGGGATCCTGACGACCTACGATATTTTCAAACTGATGAGCCGGACGGCCAATTTTGATGATACCACCATCGGAGATGTCATGACGACCCACCTCGCTACGCTTGAACCACATGACAAGGTGGGCTCCGCTGCGGAACTCTTCCTGGAAAACCGTTTTCATGCCGTACCGGTGGTCAAAGACGGGGAACTCGTAGGCATTGTCACATCGTTTGATGTGATTAAGTATGAGTTCCACAAGGAATACCCGACCCAGGAGATCTGAGGAAATGGACATTCAGGGTGAATCCGCTAAAATTGCTCAACTGTTCAGACAAAAGCTGATTCGCCTTTATCGTTTCCGGATGATAATGGCCACGATTATTATGATCGTGTCATTGATCATTTCAATTCAATTGGGTGGGCATCATACGTTTATGGGTCACTTCTTTATCTACCTGGCCGCCTTCCTGGGGATGAGTTTGTTTTTCTTTAACGATCAGCTCGTTGCCATCAAGAAAATATTTCAGCAAGACCTGGCGTCCAGTGTGGATCGTTTTGGCGCATTATTGGAAAAACGAAAACAGGGATGGGACCACAGAACCAATTACCGCTTCATCCTGGCGGGTGTTTTCTTGTTGGTTTCCATATTTGACATGATCTATTTCAAGGAAAGTTCCTTTGCCAAATTCCTGCCTGCGACATTTGTGCTCCTGATCCTGATCATCATCAGCCGTAATTTCCTGGAGTTTCAGGACCAGATCGTGCATGCGGACTGGGAGCATACATTACGGGATCGCCCGATCGATTCAAAGGAATAATTGTAGCTGTATGAAATTGACTATCTCGTACTGATTGCATCTTAATCATTGTGCTAACTTTAATTCACAGTGACCGTTATTGATCCACATATTGACCTTACTGACCGGATCAAAGCACGTATTAAGAGGATCTACCAATACAGAATATGGGGGGCAATTTTTGTAGGCATCACTTCATTTGTGACGGGTTTTTTTATTCACACTCAGTTTCCTTTACTGGATGATATATTCAAACTAATTTTTGTTGGTGCGGTTTTAGATTTCTTAATCGACCTGCAACAAAAGAAGGAATTGGAGGAAATTTTTCGCGTTCAGGAGGATAATACGATTTCAATACTGAAATCATACTTTCAGGCTAAAGTGGAATTTTGGAAAAAAGACATGCCATTCCGATTGGTATTAGTTGCCAGTATTTTCGCTGGAAAACTGTTTTACGATTACTTTTTTAAGGCTGGTTGGATTGGTGATCTTTTACTGTCGACGTTCATCGCCACTGTGCTGATTCTCCTATATCAGTGGTGGACTGTGTTTCAACAAAAATCGATTATTGCTGATCTGGATCAGGTCTTGCGCGCTCAGACTTCTGAAATGTCCGATTGATACGCCTGGCGTACAATTGTCCCATTCAGAATGACCGTAGGTTCGATCATACTTTGGGTCACGATCCCTTTGTATTCACCGCTTAACAGCAAACGTGCGCATTCGACGAGTGGCGC
>AERA01001095.1_pt1 | contig 23378 bp, 1 predicted proteins | sample 267968 | NCBI WGS metagenome assembly AERA01 (sample SAMN02954363, study PRJNA61401) | activated sludge metagenome | biome: terrestrial; feature: wastewater treatment plant; material: activated biomass; isolation source: activated biomass of an industrial wastewater treatment plant | reverse complement strand
AACCGATGGCGGTACAACTGTGACTTGTCCAGATGAAACAGATGCGGTGCCGACACCTCCAATTGTAAGTGATAACTGTGGTATGATATTAACACCAGCAGCACCTATTGTGAGTCCTAAACCAATGTGTGCTGGAGTTAGAACTTATACGTATGTGTACACCGATTGTGAAGGCAACACCCAGGATTGGGTCTTCACCTACACAATCACGGAAACCGTTCCAGTTTGTATGGCCAGGGATATCACAATTATTGAAGTCATAGATCCGGATACCGGTTATACAGTTTTGACGCCAAGTATGGTCGACAACGGTTCCTTTGACCTTTGTGGAGATGTTACTTTGGATATCGTACCAGACACATTATTCTGTGTCAATGAGGGGGATAACATCGTGACCCTGACCGTAACAGATGAATGTGGCAATTCCACAGCATGCACAGCAATTGTCACCCTGGACTGCATCGACCCCTGCATCGAGCTCGACCTCTGCGTCAACCTTGAAGGCGCGGCCGTCAATCCGAACGGGCAGAATACCTACAGCCTTCCAATGCGGACAAGTTTGAATAACCTCCATATCCTGCCCGGTCAGGCATATGTGGATCCATTCTTTGGATCAATCTACTCCCCGGCCGGTCAACCCTACACCGTTGCGCCATGGAACTATCCAGGAACGGAAGGCGCGGCCTTTGACTCGGGTGGTGATCCGAATATGGGCGATGCCGACTATCCATCGACCGTGGTCGACTGGATCCTGGTCAGCCTGCGGGATACACCGGATGGCGATCCATTGTGCATGGCTGCGGCCTTATTGCACAACGATGGCTCGGTTGAGTTTGTCGAAGAATTCGACTGCTGCGACCTGGATGTGTTTGACTACTACTATGTCGTGGTGGAACATCGCAATCACCTGATCGCGATGTCCGATACTGCCCAGGCGGTGAATTTGATGAACAGCACGATCACCTACAGCTTCTGCGATCAGCAGAGTTATGTAGATCCGTTGCTTGAACTGATCTTCCCGGGCCTCGCTAAACGGCAGAAGGAAATCATACCTGGCGTATTCGCCATGTATGCGGGCAACGGTAATCAGCAGCCTGCCGCTTCTGCGGATACGGACTTGAACTTCGGTGACCGGACACAATGGGAAGGAGATAACGGTGATTTCGGGTTGTATCGCTTTGGTGATTACAACCTCAACGGGGACTCCAACTTTAACGACCGGGTGGTCTGGGAGCGGAATAATGGTCAGTTTACCAGCGTGCCGCGGGATTAATTCCGCACAATAAATTTTCAAATGGGGCAAAGATTTTTTCTTTGCCCCATTTTTTTTGTGGTGAAGACGTGCATGATCAAGTACGCCCATGATACCGCCTGTGGATAGCCTCGATCCCGGCCGTTAATTGATATCAATTTTTTATGTCATGCATATATGACTCATAAATATAATGTTCACATGTTACATTTTTTTAATTCAACGAAAATCCCGTGCCCGGCTGAAAATTAGGCTGATCATGAGCTAAAGGGATTTCAATTTGGAGAGTTTACAACGGACTTACATTTGAAAAAGTCAATAACCCAAATGAGTGATTAGTATAAACAGCGTCTTTGAGAAATTGAAAAATTTATTTACTTTCGTAAATCTATGAGCGCTCCAGCGTCACCTATTTTTGAGATATCCTGTTGAGTCTCACCCGTATTTTTTGGCGGACGAATGAGCATTGAGTAGCATTTCCGATTTCCGGAGTGCATAGAATTTTTCACGGTGTGGTATTCAATTTTAGAGATAAACCCGATCAAAGGTTTTGCGAGATCGTATAGGTTTGACTGATCGGACCGTATTAGATTAATGGTATGACTATTAAAAACGCATAACTCCCTTTTACCTAATTCCAACCGCAATGAACCAACTATTCGTCCGATTATTGGCAAGCCAACTCTTTGTTCGCAGTTTCCAGATCTTTAGATTGCAATTTTTATTGATTCTATTCCTATCACTCTCACAATTAACTCTGGGGCAAACGACCTACACCTGGAACCAGACCGGGACAGCCAGTTTTACTACAGCTACTAACTGGACACCAACACGGACTACTCCAGCCATAAATGATGTGCTTCTGTTTAATAATGGCGCATTGAACACAGTAACAGACGTTCCGACCCAAACGATTGGACAATTATTTATTTCAGGTAACACAACTGCATCGCTTCAACCAGCAGCAAGTGGTAATACGTTGACAATTGGTGGCGGAGTTGGTCATGATTTATCTATAGCATCTTTATCTGGCCTCAATCTTAATTCTTCTTCAGTTATGCACATAAGAGTTTCTAGTGGAGCTACTGGAAGCATATCAGGTTATATTACTTTTTCTGCAGCAGCACATACTTTGGACGCTACGGATGCTGGTGCGATTACTTTTAGTTTTCCAGGTGTTTTTACAGCTAACACAGGTTTTACGGGTAATGCATTTACAGCATCTGGAACTCCAAATGCAATTATATTTTCAAATGGATCTACATATGTCCATTATTCAGGAGCGAGTCCATTTGGATTGGCACAACCTGCCTCAAAAGTGGTTTTCCAGTCGGGAAGTTTGGTAATGCAGAAAACCAGTAGTGGTTTTTCGGCATCGGGAAGAACGTATGGCAATGTGGAAATTGATATTTCCGGGACTCTGACTGCAACAGGGGCGAGCGCCTTTGTTATCGATCATTTAACTGTTTCTGCAGGAACCTTTAATAATAATGTTACAGGCAACCCAGGCCATGCCATCAAAGGAAATATAGTTGTAGCTTCAGGTGCGACACTTAATTTCTCCCCTGCCTCTCCCGCAACTTTCAATTTTTCAGGTTCTACATTACAAACCGTTACTAATTCTGGAGTTTTAACATTTGCTAGTAACCTTTCTATAGTCGTTGCAAATAATTTTGGACTTAGATTTAATGGTAATCAAACAATATCTGGTGCAGTGACCATCAACTCTGGCGCTTTACTATCAACATCCGGGGCGCTGACGATTTCAGGAATGAAAGCATTTAATGGGTCATTCCAACTTAATGAGGGAGGTTCGATTACTAGTGCACCTACCTATGGAGCTTCCTCTTCTCTGATTTATGCAGGAACTTCTTCTCAGACAACTTCGGCTAATGAATTCCCTGTCTCCAGCGGACCAAACACATTGGTAATAAACAATTCGGCGGGAGTTGTGCTCAGTTTCAACAGGACGGTTTCTCAGCTGCAATTCAGTAATGGCAGGCTATTCCTGGGTGCAAATAACCTTGAAGTGACAACGATCACTGGGGCTACATCAACACGGTATATCGTCACAAACGGATCAGGTAATTTGATAAGAAATGCACCAGCTGCATCAAATACAATCTTTCCTGTAGGGTCTTTGACATCGAGTTATGATCCGGTTGTTCTGAATCCCACAAGTTCAAGCTCTTTTTCTGTAAGGGTTAAGGAAGCAGATATGGCAGGAGAATTTGATGGAATTATTAACAATTTCGCTCTGGTGGCGCATCGGCAATGGGATATTTCCCCCTCAGGAACACCCGGATCTACTGTAGTCTCCTTAACGGATGGAGGAGCCACATTCTCACCCTCATCGCCTTATGTAATCGGACATTATACCGGATCTGTATGGGAAGAGATCCCAGCTGCGTATTCAGCAAACACCTGGACAGCAACAGTGGGCTTGTTTTCACCATTTGGGGCGGGAGAGGAAGGAGGATTTTTTGTGTGTGTGCCACCTGTGGTGACGTGCCCGGGAAATTCTACGGTTTGTATCGAGGATGCTTCGTTTGCTATATCCGGTGGTTCTCCTTCCGGGGGAGTGTACTCAGGACCGGGAGTTAGTGGAGGAAATTTTGATCCAGTAGCAGCCGGCCCCGGAACACACGTGATCACCTATACGTATAACGATGGCATGTGTGAAAACTCCTGCACCTTCAATATCACTGTCACCGCCGTAGCTCGCAATACCACCACCCTGGAGTATTTCTGCTCCATCCAGAATGCGATCGATGATGCCAATACACTAGCTGGTCATGAAATTCTGGTATTGGGTAATGTAACTGAAGGACTGGTTACTATTGATAAAGCCCTTACACTCAATGGCGGAGGGTTTACGCTGAATTCTACCTCCGGCATCTGGGGTATTGTGGCGGATGTACCCGGTGTCACCATCGAAAATATCACCGTGAGCGGCGCAGGTACCTTTGGTATTATATCAGAATGCGGCTCAGATAACTTTATGGTTTCCAATGCAACGGTGACCAATTGTGGCGGAACCGGTTTTGCCATTAATGGTGTGGATAATGTCACACTTACCGATTTAACGTCTACAAACAATGGCGGAAATGGTATCTCCTTTACGGATTGCACTAATGTCACGCTGACGAATTTTACTTCCTCCGGAAATATGTTTGGTGGTGGATTCAGCGCTGGCATCGGGATCTTCTCCGGTGGATCATGCTCACCTCCTGCGGGTGTTAGCAATTTGGCGATTGGTGGAACAGTAAGTATCAGTGAACCAGTGCCAGCATATGAACAGATCCTCGGCGGAGGTGGTACGATAACCGGATTAACACTTCCGGCATTTATCACCCACTTCGCCGGTATCGGCAACGGCGTTTCACCGGTCCAGAAGTATTACATGACCTCCCTCGCTAATGCCTACACCACGGCGGCATCACTCATCGCCGCACCTTCTTCTGTGCCGGTTGCTTTGGTGTATGTTGAAGAGATCAGCTCCGGCAATCATTATGTGAATGATGACGTGGCGCCTGCCCCACCACAGGTAGGGATATATGACCTCCAGATCCAGGCTGCGATTAATCACCTGGTGCCAGGGAATTCCGTTTTTGTCGATCCCGGAACATATGCCGAATTAGTCACGGTCAATAAATCCCTTGACCTGATCGGTGCAAATGAGGATGTGAATTGTGCCTCCGGACGTGGATCTGAAAGTATCATCGCCGGTACAGGAAGCTCCACCTCCAAAGCCGTGACCATTGAGGCCGATGATGTGGTCGTAAATGGATTTACCATCACGAATACAAATGGCTCCTTCGGCGTGTATATGCGCGGGTATGACAATGTGGATATTTTGTACAACATCATCACCGATGTAGGTAACAACACCACGGGCTCAACACCAAGCTACGGTGTCGCGATCGAAATGGGCGCCACCGACCACATGGACAATGTCGATGTGTCATACAACTGTATCTCCGATATTCGGGGTGGGGAGAATACATCATTGACAGGAGATCCTGCAAAAAACAACAATGGAAGTGCTGGCGCGATAGGTGTAGGATTCTCCACGGCCGCATTTGATATCACTAACCTGACGATTACAAATAATCTGATTGATGATATTACCGCCTGTACACAGCTATTCAGTAATGGTGGAAAAGGCGCCTATGGTGTGCTGATCAATGTGGGGGCAAACACCAATCCCTTATACCCCGGTAAAGCAGATGGCGCCCTGGTGCAGTACAACGAGATCACCAGTTTGTCCGGCCACTGGTCACATGGTATAGGGCTCGAAGGGGAAACCCCCGGCGCGATGGTATTGAATAATATCGTAGATGATCTGGCGGATACGAAAGGCAACACGGATGCGATCGGGGTATTACTGGAGCAGAATCCCGGCGCCGCTACGGTGGAGATCAATAATAACAGCTTCACGAACATGCCCATCAGCCTGAAGAATCTGATGGCGCCAACCGTGGATGCGGAATGCAACTGGCATGGCACAGTCAATGGCAATACCATTGCGTCCAAAGTGAATGGCAATTTTATGTATTCGCCCTGGCTTACTTCCGGAGGCGATGGCGCAGGAAGAGGATTTCAGCCTACGGGCGCTTGTGACGGTGAGCCACTGGTCATCACTGCTGCGACACCTTCACCAGAATTATGTACCTCACCAGGTTGGATTGAAGTCACCTGGACTGGGGGAGAAGGACAATTTGATATAAGTTGGACGGGAGGTTCAGATGTGAATGTTGTCAGTCCTTATCCAATCAATCTATTATCAGCCGGGGTGTATGGCATCACCATCACAGACGCCAATGGCACAACAGCCACAACCACCGCAGAGGTCCTTTATCTTCCGGTGACGAATACCTCACTGTCTACACATCACGCCACCATCCAGGATGCTATTGATAATGCCGCTACCGGAAACAGCATCAGCATTTGCGCCGGCACCTATAAAGAAAATGTCATCGTAGATGAAGAGGTCACACTCACCGGCGCAGGACAAGGTGTCACCATCGTCAATCCGGCTATCTCTGGACCGGTTTGTAGTCCGGGATCCATTTGTCCAGGTGGCAGCTATGTCTTTTTAGTTCGTGCTAATAATGTCACGATCGAGCAGTTGACGGTGGATGGCGACAACCCCATGCTCACCAGCGGTGTCGTCACGATGGGCGCGGACCTTGATGCCCGAAATGGGATTATCACCGATCATACCATGGGCACCTGGCAGAACCTGGATGTCAATCATGTCACTGTACTCAATATTTACCTCCGCGGGATATATGCCTCATCCGGCGGAACATTCAGTTTTTCAGATAATACAGTGAGTAATGTGCAGGGTGAAGTGCAATCGATTGCCATGATGAATTTCGGCGGATCAGGTTCGTTTACGGATAATACGGTCTCCAATTGCAATGACGGTATCGTATCCAACTGGTCCAGCGGCACCACGTACACCGGCAATATGGTCTCGCTATGCAACAGCGGGATCCACTCCGACAACAACAGTGCTGGTGTAGCCGATGTCATCAGCGGGAATACAGTGACCCAAGGCAATGCCAACAGCTATGGCATCTTTGTATTCAATCCCTATCACAATGTCCAGGTGACGAATAACACCGTGACTGATGTGAATGTAGGCCTTGCCTGCACCGGCTCATTATCGGCCTCACCAACAATTACCTTCTCAGGAAATACTGTGGACGCCCAAAGTCGCGCAAGCAGCACAGGCATGCATCCGACCAACCAGGTCTGGGGCTATGGCAGCGGGAACGCGGACATTCTTTTTTCAAACAATTTTATCACGAACACAACTGACGACGCATTCTATGTAGAGTCCACCGCAACGTATACACTGAATTTCACCGCCAATAACAATTCCATTACCGCCAATGCCAATGGTGTAACATTTGACGGTGCGGGCACTGTGAATGAAAACTTCCAGTGCAACTGGTGGGGTAGTGCACTCGAGTCAGCTGTTTCAACCGCTGCGGCTAGCAGCACCAATTATACACCCTGGCTGACCAATGGTATGGATGATCTGCCGGGTACACCAGGTTTTCAGCCTGTTTCTGGTTCTTGCAATGGATCACCGGTGGTGATCACGTCAGCGGTGGCTTCTCCGGAAATATGCACGGGTCCAGGTTCAATCGAAGTGAGCTGGACTGGTGGTGTGAGTCCTTTTGATATTGACTGGACACCGGCTGGCTCGGAGGATGATGTCGTCTTAAGCTCGTATACCATTACCGGCTTGACTGCTGGGGTCTATACCATTACGGTGACGGATGATGTTGGTAATTCATCCACCACTACCGCTGAAGTATTGTATCTGCCGGTGACCAATACGTCCACCAATTCACATTACGCCACCATTCAGGCTGCATTGAATGCCGCCGGAAGTGGAAATACTATCGTGGCCTGTACAGGTACATATAGTGAGAACCTGACGATCAATACCTCAGTATCACTGACCGGATCAGGCAACGGAAGCAATCCGGCCACAAATACCGTGCTTCAACCAGCCGTATCCTGCACGGGTGTGGGGATCAACATCTCCGCGAATAATGTCACGGTGAGCAATATGTATGTCACCGGCTTCCAGGATGCCGTGCAGATAAATGGAGTGGATGAGCCAACGTTGGATGACATGGCGCTGATTGATTATTGCCGCTACGGGATCAGCCTGGCTGGTAGTTTGAATACGGATGTGGAGATCACGAATACCGATATCCAGCGCTTGAGTCCATTGGCCGGTACGGTGGGGATGCGCGCCGGAACAGCGAATGGTGTGGATGGACTTATCATGGATAATTGTACAATTATCGGGAACAACCCGCATGGCATATTCGTCGCCCAGGCGGGAACTCCGGTTGCTTTTACAGACATCACTATTCAAAACAGTACGATCAGTAATAACCTGCAAAAGGGGATGTATTTCGAAAAGCTCAATAACGCCCTTCTCGAAAACCTGACCATGGATAATAATGGGACGGACGCCATGTACGCATTCAATAACGGCATTGATATCAATCTGAAGTATGATGACTATACAAACATTACGATCTCCAATTGCGATATCACCAATTCAGGCTACACAGGCACGGCAACAGATCCGGAGAATCCTGCCGCAGTGACCATCAAAGCCAGGGATGATGCCGATTCCTACGATGATAACCCGGCTACCTTGACGGGTGTGGTGATTAACAATAACCGGATCACGGCTCCGCAAAATGGCCTGCGCCTGGGTGAGTTTGGAAAGATCAATAATACACCTACGGATATCACGATACAGAATAATGATTTCTCCTTTGCCTACGCGCACAAGGCGATCATCAGCCGCATCAATGGCGATGCGGAATTGATCTGCAACTGGCACGGCACGACGGATCTGGCTACGATCCTGGCTGATTTTGTTACAGCAGGTTCAGGTAGCCTTACACTGACCAGTATTCTGGATGATGGAAATGATGGTAGTGCAGCTGTCGGATTCCAGCCCACCGGTGCATGCACATGTCCAAATGGCAATCTCGTGACCAATGACAATACTTCCGAAACCTTCTGCACGATCCAGGCTGCAATCGACGATGATGATACCGATGATGGCCATATGCTGATCGTTGGTCCAGGTACGTATATCGAAAATATTTACCTGTATAAAAGGCTGGATATACGAGGTCATAATTATGGCGTTGATCCGAATGTGGGTCCGCGTATCGCGGAATCCATCATTTTACCGGCTATATCAGATCCGGATCCGTTCAGCGCAACGTCTTCCATTATGTTCTATATGGATGCCGCAGCTTCCGGCAGCTCGATTGACGGCTTCTTATTTGACGGGGATAATTCAGCCCTGACCAGTACCGTAGTCATTAACGGTGCGGATATTGATGCTTCGCAATGCATCACAGGTTATGAAGGCACAGGCAACTTGAGCATTCGCCATAATATTCTTCAAAATGTAAGTTATGCAGCTATTCAGATGTATAACTATTATAACGGCGGTGGTGTCACTTCCAATAATTATATCACCAACAACCAGATTGATAATGTCGCACAATCACCATATGGTATTGGGGTATTGATCTATAACAATTTCTACGCTGAGATTGAGGACAATGTCATGACCCGCGTACGCGTGGGCGTGCAGACCGGCAATTTCTATCAAACCAATACCGGCCCGACCCAATCGATCAGTAACAATGATATCGAAGCCGAGCGCCGGGGTATTTTCCACAACCTCACCTACAATACGGCCTCGACATTCGAAATTCATAACAATACGATTGGGGTATCCGGCGCTTCGACAACCCTGCTCGGTATTTCGTTGAGCTCCATCCAGGGAGCCGTAGATGTGGATGTCCAGAACAACAATATCAGTGGCGCATATGCCGGGGTCGATTTCTGGAATTGTCCTTCAACAACTACGACTACAGTTCAGGGTGGAACCATCACAGGATGTCAGTATGGTGTGGTCGCCAGTAATTATGATGGCTACAACTCCGATGCAACTTCCTCGGCGGTTGCTATTTCCGGTGTATCGATTACCGGGTCAACTATAGCCGGCGTGCATGTCAAGGACAATCCGCTGAATTCAAACAATGCAACAATCCAGCTGACGATCGAAGGCGATTGTGAAATTGAAGGAACCGGACAACTCCTGACCGGTATCCTGGTGACGGGTCCGGATGCTACAGCTATCATACAAAACAACGACGCATCCATTCACGGTTTCGCGATTGGCATTGATGTCGATGGCGGAACAGCGACCGTGACCAACAATCATATCTATGACAATGGAATCGGGGTGCGATTCACCAACAACGGAAACGGAACTGTCAACAATGAAAATGACTTTGATGGCGGTGCCGATCCGGATAACGGAACGGATATTCAATTGACACCAACGGCAGATGCAACCAACATCATTTTAACGCCGGATAACTCATTTGCCGGAAATAATTTCGGCGTGGAAAACCAGACTACCGTTCTCGTCGATGCGACATTCAACTATTGGGAGGCAGCTTCCGGTCCGGGTCCTGTTGGCCCAGGCTCAGGTGCGCCGATTACAACGTATGTAGACTATTGTCCCTGGCTTGATGCCGCACCTCCTGCGGGAATGGCAGTCACGACATTACCGGTACTGAACTTTGATACCGGTGAAACATTCTGCAGCATCCAGGACGCGATTGATGATGCGGAAACCCTCGCCGGACACACGATCATTGTGAGTCCGGGCACGTATCACGAGAATGTGATCGTCAATAAGCAAGGTTTGACCTTGATCTCCACAGGTGGCAAGGCCGTTACGACTATTGTTGGCAGTTCTGCTGGTCCAGGTAATGGAACCGTTTACCTGCCAACAGGCATTAATAACGTGACCATCGGGCAGAGCGGACAAGGTTTCACGATCATTGGCTTTGACGGCCCGGGCGCGATTGAAAAAGGGGCAGTCTATCTCCAGGGTGCGCACACCAATATCCTGGTGGAGGGCAATGAGATCCGGGCCAATGGAGAGCATGGCTTTGTAGCCGAATACAATGCCAGCATTGACGGCATTACGATCAATGACAACATGTTTACCGGCCAGACGTTCGTGGGTGCAGAACCCGGTGGCTGTGGTTTCGCCACGCAATTTGATCCTGGCAATAATGTGCCGCGACAGCTGGCGGTGATGGGCGGTGGTGCAGGTGTCACCAATTCCATGAATGTGACCTTTACCAACAATATGATCACCGGTGTTGCCGGCGGGTTCAATAGTGGAGGCGGTTGTGAGCAAGGCAATCACCTCGTGACGATTGATGTGATTGGCGCGGAAATCAGACATAATACATTCAATGGTACAACCACTCGGTTTGCAGGTAGCTTGCGTGCTCGCGGACAGTCCACCAGCGTTTCCTGTAACTACTTTCATTCCGATGGACTGGGCACTTCAACTACACATATCTTTTTTGGATCAAGCAACCCATTCAATGGCAGTGCTGCACCAAATACATTGGCCGGCGTCGCGAGTGGCAATGCCTTCCCTGATGAAGGCGCGTATCTGACACCCAATCATGCGAATACCTGGGTTATTTTCCTGAACACGACACAAGCAAATTTTGCTAATCAAGGTGGTCAAACTGCAGTTGCCGCCGCTGAGACATTGAGTTGCCCGGTTTTGAATGATGACACCGGTGAATTATTCCCGACCATCCAGGCGGCGATCAATGATCCGGATACCGAAGACGGACATACCATCATTGTTCCGGCAGGAGACTATTATGAGACTGTTGTCGTCACCAAGGAACTCACGATCCTCGGCCCGAATGATATGGTTGATCCATGTACCGGTGTGCGCGGCCCGGAAGCCGTCATCATTCCGCCAACTTCCCAGCCTTTCTATGATGGAACGACCGAAGTCCGGTTGATGCAGATCGAAGCGGATAATGTCACGATCAAAGGATTCACATTTGATGGTGATAATCCGGCCTTGCTGAATAGCGATGGCGGTCCGATTGATGCCGCAGATGGTGTTGATATCTACAGTGATGTGGAGAATATCCTCGTACAAAACAACATTTTCCGGAACCTGAATGAAGGCGGTGTGACTGGCTATCCATCCGGAGGTACTGCACTCACCAATAACAGTATTATCAATAACCAGTTTGATAATCTTCCCGGCGATCCGGGCACAGGTTATCCATTCTCCGGCTATGGAATTGCGGTGTTGATCTACAATGATTTCTATGCCGACGTGGAAAACAACTGTATGACCGATGTTCGCATCGGCGTGCAGACCGGTAATTACTATGTTCCGGATCCGGCGAACTCCAGAACGATTGCCAATAACACAATTGACTTCGGTGTTGTCGGGATCTGGCACAACTTGTTATATCAGAACGCGTCTACGTTTGATATCACGAATAATGATCTGTCGACAACGAATAATGTCAACAGTTCGGGTCTTTTCATATCGTCTATCCAGACTGCTGTCGGCGTCAATGCTTCCGGTAATGATATTGATGGCGCGTTTGCCGGTATCGAACTCTGGAATAATCCGACAACAAGCACAGTGGTCGTCTCAGGTGGATCTGTTTCCGATTGTGTGTATGGCGTATTTGCCAACAATTATGATGGCTACGCAAGTGATGCCGCCTCCAGCACAGTCGGTATAAGCGGAGTGACAGTCACAGGGTCGACCACAGCCGGTGTGTATGTGAAAGACAATGTGGCCAACTCCAACAATGCTACGATTACATTGAATGTCGATAATAATTGCAGCATTCAGGGCACAGCTCAGACGCTCACAGGCATTCTGGTGGAAGGCGAAGATGCACATGCCAATGTGACGAATAACCTGTTGTCCATTCATGGCTTCCAATACGGGATCAATGTCGATGGTGGTTCGGCTACAGTTACCAACAATCACATTTACGATAATGAGGTCGGCGTACGATTTGTCAACAGTGGTAGCGGCGATGTCAATACCAATAATTTTGACGGCGGCGCCAATCCGGATAATGGAACAGATATTCTGTCCGAAGCAGATGCAGGTGTGGTGAGTGCAACACCCAATAACAACCTGGCTGGAAATACGGCCGGTGTGACCAATCTCTCCGCCACATCAATTGATGCCACCTTGAATTACTGGGAATCCCCTTCAGGTCCCGGACCTGTTGGACCCGGTGCCGGTGTTGCAGTATCAACGAATGTTGAATACTGTCCCTGGCTGAATGACGTGCCCGCCGCTTTTGGTGGCTCACCAATGACCACGTATCCATTCAAGAATATCGATACGAATGAAGAATTCTGCACCCTGCAGGATGCACTTGCTGACGCACAGACATTGGATGGACATACTATTGAAGTACAACCAGGTGATTACACCGAAGTGGGCCAGATCGTGATCAGCAAAAATATCACGGTGACCGGAACCGGTGCGGATTGTGGCGATGTCATTTTCCGGCCCGATATGAATACCGGCACTGGTGGAGATGCCCGCGGATGGTGGCTGGTCCAGCCCGATAAGATACTGAATCTGAACAGGGTCACATTGGATGGCGATGGCTTCCTCGTCTGGCAGGCGATTCGATCAAGAGGTTCCGGAGCCTATGATGAGGTTTGCTTTAAGAATATTGCCTATCAAGTTTCAGGCTCGCCATACCAGGGAACGGCATTAGCCGCCTTCGGCTCGAACCCCACAACAAATGAAGTGACCAACAGCACATTTGACAATATTGGCAGAGTAGGAGTGCTGTATTTTGGAGAAAATGTGTCCGGTGTATTTGATGATAATGTATACACCGGAAAAGGTGCCGGCGACTGGCTGGACTATGCGCTTGATATCAGCGCTGGTGCATACGTTACTGTGACCAACAATGAAGTACATGGAAATACCGGTGTGGCGGTTTCTGATGGCTCCGTGTCTGCCGCAGTTCTGGTGTCCACATACTTTGGTGCTGGAACCGAAGCTGACATTTTCAGTAATGATCTGACCGGAAACTATATCGCGGTTGCAGTAGGTTTTGATGGAGCGGATGCCAGCGATGTCGAAGCGCATCAAAACAACTTCGCCAATAATCCTGGCGGCGGCGTCACCAATAGCAATTCATCAAATATCGTCGATGCCACGCTCAACTATTGGGGCGACCTCGATGACTCCGGCCCAAGTACAGTAGGTCTCGGAACCGGTGTGCCGGTTGATGCAGGCGTGATCTATTGCCCATGGCTCGATGATGCTCCACCAGCGGGTATACCAGTCGCGATCCCGGCAGCAAGTATCACTATCACGGAGAACAGTGGCACAACACCTGACGACGGTGTGATCTGCAATGGCGACATGGTGACACTCGATGCCACGCATGCCGAAGCGATCGGATACGAATGGTCAACCAGCGAAATGACAGCCTCCATCATGGTAGCGCCTGCTGTGACCACGATGTATAGTGTGACCGTCAGCTATCCCGGCGGTTGTTCAGATGTGGCGATGGACACGATTACGGTGAATGATTTGCCAGTGATGTCATGTCCGGCCAACCAGGACGTTTGCAACAGTACAGCTCCGTTTATGCTGACCGGCGCGACACCGTTGGGCGGAACCTATTCAGGCGATGGTGTTACGGCCAATGAATTTGATCCGGTTGCCGCAGGTCTCGGACCGCACCTGATCACCTATACCTACACGGATGGAAATAATTGTACCAATACGTGCACATTCACGATCACAGTATTTGAAGCCGCAACGGTGAATGCCGGTCCGGATCAGGAGATTTGTGAAGATGATGTGGTGAATCTGAACGGAAATTTCGGGGGCAGCGCAACAAGCGCCTCATGGTCTAACAATGGTGGTGATGGTTCATTCGGTGATCCGAATAATCCCGTAACCACATATACACATGGCCCGAACGATCTGATCGCCGGAACGGTCACATTGACCCTGACCACTGATGATCCCACCGGTCCATGCCCTGCGGTGATGGATGATGTGGTCATCACGATCAATGAAAATCCTGAATGTATCATTACCGGCGCCATTGGTCCGTTGTGTCTGTCCAGCGAATATGTGTACAGCGCACCCGCAGGACTGGATTACAATTGGTCAATCTCCGGCGCAGGCGGCAGCATTACCTCTGATCCCTCAATGCAAAGTATTACGGTGACAACCAGTGCTGTGAATCCAAGCTCATTCACACTGGCATTGACGGTTACGGATGTCAATGACTGCAGTAGCACATGCGATGTCATGGTGACCGTAGAAGATAATACCGCACCGCTTATCGATTGTCCGGACGATGTCACGGTCACCACCAGTGATGATGGTACAGGAGATTTCACCACCACAGTGGATTTTGAACCACCAGTGATCACAGAGTCTTGTCCCTACACCCTGGTTGCTTGGGTCGATGGCTCTCCGATCGATACGGCTACCCATTTGTTTGAAGTGGGTGAAACAGTCGTTACCTGGGTGGTCACTGACAATGCCGGCTTCTCCGCTTCATGCACTCATACAGTGACCGTCATTGATACGGAAAGTCCGGATATGACAGTCCGCCTGGTCAATCCTGATTATGATTGTGAAACCAATACCTATTGCGTGGATGTCGAATTCCAGGCAGAGGAACCCAACCTGCAGATCTTCGGGATGAACGTCCGGTTCTTTTACGACAACGCGCAACTGGAGTTCCAGTCCTTTGCCGATTTTGAGACCGGATATTTTGTGCAAGGCATACCGACAGTGAGTCAAAGCGGACTCACATTCGGGTATAATTATTTCGGATTTGGTGTCCCGGGCAATGGCGTAGCCGACTTTGTGAATGGCGTAATCCAACTGGATCCAATGGCGACACCGATCTATATCAGCACCTCATCCTGGACCCGGTTATACTCGATCTGCTTTACGGTTGAGCCGGCAGTCGGTGATCCCGCGGCATTCTGTCCGCCCATCGTTTGGGATCTCCGGAAGGATCCAATGAGCGGCGGATTTATTCCGCCGAGTGATGGGGTTTTTATTTCCATCGTGGATGATATCATGGTGCCTTCGACGCTGCCAACCAATGAAATGGTGGTGCAGTACAATTGGGATTATGATATGACACCGGGTTTGCCATTTGGTGCGCCGGAAAATACCACCTGTATCTCACTGGAATGCGTACCGGAAGTCGTGATGGAAGCACAGAATGGCAGTGCACCATGCGAAGGCCTGGATCCATCACTTAACACTGCGTATATCGCCTGGCTGACCTCCAATGGTGGCGCAACGGCCGATGATGCATGTGATGATGATCTCACCTGGACAAATAATGCAGGTACCCAAACCTGGTCAACCGGTCCGGGCTGCCCATCCATTACGATCACGTTTACAGTGATGAATGATTGCGGGAATATGGATCAAACGACGGCCACCTTTACCCTGACAGATGACGAAGAACCCACTTGGATTACAGCGCCTGGTGCTTTAGATGAGACGGTGCTGTGCAGTGATGCCGGAGCTTTGGCTGCTGCCCAGGCGATGTTCCCAATAGCCATGGACAATTGCGATGCCGACGTAACTGATATTGTAAAAGTTGCTGGCGCTTTTGTACCAGGTGTAGCCTGTCCGCAGGCGGGTACGTATACCAATACCTGGACAGTCACCGATCAGTGTGGTAATGTCAGTGCGGTGTATACCCAGGTAATCACGGTCATCGATAATGTGGCGCCTTCCATCAGTTGCCCGGCACCAATCACCATTGAATGTGATGAAACGCCTGTGCCGTTGATCACTGATCCGTTTGATGCGATCCATCCGGATTGGATGACGGACCGGTATGAACCGAATTTGTTTGAAAGTGTATTGTTTGACAGCGACAACCGCTTACACATCCAGATCCATCCGGACCAGGCGGCGCATAACCGTGGCGGTCAGAGTAGCGTGTTCTATGCCACACAAGGCAGACAGCGCGAGGTGACCGGCGGCGGCATGACCTGGCGGGTGAGTGCTGAACTGTATGTATCGGCTGACATGCTTTCGGGAAATAATTTGCGGCGCACCGATTTATGGACGCGCACCGGACTGGTTGGCGATGAGACGGGCGCGAACTATCCGATCATCGGTATTCGTCGCTTTGATCCGGCTGATCCATTCAATACGTCTGCATCAAACATTTCGACGGTATGGCGGGTATGGGATCCGGAGACAGGCGACTGGGTCAACCTGGCGCACCCTGTTCCGGTTGTCCCGGGCTGGCATACCCTGGAAATTGAAAGCACCGGTGGTTCGTACATTTTCTCAATTGATGGAACAGCCGTGTATTCAGATGCAACGGTCAATGGGCTTCCACTGACCAATGTGTATCTGCAAGCGTATAATTTCGGATTGAGTGTCGGTCAGCCCGGCCAGCAATACGATGTGTACTGGGATAATCTGTACGTCGAATCCTTGCCCTCAACAGGCGTGGCTACAGCGACTGACAATTGCGATAACACACCGTTGATTGCGTACACAGATGATACTTCCGTATCACCGATGTGTCCGCAGGAGTATGTGATCACACGCACCTGGACAGCAACGGATGATTGTGGAAACAGTGTTTCATGTACGCAAATGATCACGGTTGATGATTCCATCTTACCGACCATCACCTCATGTCCGGGCAATATCACAATCGAATGTGATGAGAGCACAGATCCCTTGGTGAATCTCGCACTGGGAACAGCGACAGCCACGGACAATTGTGACGGCGCTCCAGAAATCACTTACCAGGATGCGACTGCAGCCGGTAGCTGTCCACAGGAGTACACCATTACCCGTACATGGATCGCCACTGATGCATGCGGCAACAGTACACAATGTGTGCAGGTGATCACCCTGGAGGATACAACAGCGCCGACGATCAGCTGCCCGGCACCAATCACGATCGAATGCGATGAAGTCCCGATGCCATTGATCGAGGATCCGTTTGATGCTATTCATCCGGATTGGGTCACTGACCGGTACGAGCCTGCTGCATTTGAAAGTGCGGTATTTGATAGCGATAATCGTTTGCACATCGCTATTGATGAGACGGGCGCAGCACATAACAGGCCGTCTGGCCAACAGGGATTGTTTTATGCGACACAAGGCCGGCAACGCGTTGTACCAGGCGGTGGTATGCAATGGGAAGTGAGTGCGGAAGTTTATGTTTCCGCGGATATGATCGCTGGAAATAATTTGCGTCGTACCGATCTATGGATGCGCACAGGTTTGATTGCGAATGAAACGGGTGCAAACTATCCCATTATAGGTATTCGTCGTTTTGATCCGAATGACGCGTTTAATCCGGCAGCACCAAATATCGCAACCGTCTGGCGTGTTTGGGATTCGGAATCTGCCAGTGGTTGGGTTGACCTGGCACATCCGGTTCCGGTAGTGGCTGGCTGGCATACCTTGAAGGTAACAGGCACGGGCAGCTCCTATATTTACTATATCGATGGCGTACCTGTATATTCAGACGCTACAGTGAATGGATTGCCCCTGACAACAGTTTATCTGCAAGCTTACAACTTTGGTTTAAGTGCAGGACAACCGGGTCAACCATACGACGTATACTGGGATAATCTTTCGGTTCAATCGCTACCGTCAACCGGCGTGGCAACAGCCACTGATCTTTGTGACCCGAATCCGCTGGTATCCTACCAGGATGACATCTCGGTTTCCCTGTTGTGTCCTCAGGAATATGTGATCACACGTACATGGACAGCAACGGATGATTGTGGGAATAGCGTATCCTGTACACAAGTGATCACAGTCGATGATTCCATCTTGCCAACCATCACCGCATGTCCGGGCAATATCACAATCGAATGTGATGAGAGCACGGATCCCATGGTGAATCTCGCACTGGGAACAGCGACAGCCACGGATAATTGTGACGGCGCTCCGGCAATCACTTACCAGGATGCGACTGCAGCCGGTAGCTGTCCGCAGGAGTACACCATTACCCGTACATGGATCGCCACTGATGCCTGCGGCAACAGTACACAATGTGTGCAGGTGATCACCCTGGAGGATACTACAGCACCGACCATCAGCTGCCCGGCACCAATCACTATCGAATGCGATGAAGTCCCGATGCCACTGATCGAGGATCCGTTTGATGCGATACATCCGGATTGGATGACGGACCGGTATGAACCGAATTTGTTTGAGAGTTTATTGTTCGATACAGACAACCGGTTACACATCCAGATCCATCCAAACCAGGCCGCGCATAACCGCGGCGGCCAGAGCAGCCTGTTCTATGCCACACAAGGCCGGCAGCGCGAAGTGACTGGAGGCGGCATGGAATGGGAAGTGAGTGCTGAGTTGTATGTGTCGGCAGATATGATTTCTGGGAACAATCTGCGTCGTACAGATTTGTGGACACGCACAGGGCTAATTGCAAATGAAGCCGGGGCGAATTATCCGATCATCGGTATCCGCCGCTTTGATCCAGCGGATGCATTCAACCCATCCGCACCAAATATTGCGACGACATGGAGAGTCTGGGATCCGGAGACGGGTGACTGGGTTAACCTGGTGCATCCAGTTCCGGCAATGCCCGGCTGGCATACCTTGCGCATTGTAGGTACAGGCAGCTCATACATTTATTATATCGATGGCATCCCCGTGTATTCCGATGCAACGGTCAATGGGCTGCCACTGACCAATGTATACCTGCAGGCCTATAATTTCGGATTGAGTGTCGGTCAGCCCGGCCAGCAATATGATGTGTATTGGGATAACCTTAATGTTCAGTCCCTGCCATCAACCGGTGTAGCTACCGCCACAGATCTTTGTGACTCGAATCCACTGGTATCTTACCAGGATGATATCTCGGTGTCTGTGTTGTGTCCACAGGAATACGTGATCACCAGGACGTGGACTGCAACAGATGATTGTGGCAACAGCGCATCCTGTACCCAGGTGATCACGGTTGATGATTCCACACCACCGGTATGCGTGACGCAAAACATCACCATCACGGAAGTGCTGGATCCGGAAACCGGCATGGTGGTGATCACACCGGCGATGATCGACAATGGTTCATATGACAATTGCGGCACGGTGACACTTTCCGTATCACCCAATATTCTGTTGTGTGAAGACGAGGGCGTCAATATTGTGACGTTAACCGTTACGGATGCGTGTGGTAATTTCTCGAATTGTACAGCTACAGTTACGCTCGATTGTATTGATCCTTGCGTTACGGTCAATGCCTGTGTTTATCTCGAAGGTTCGACAATTAATCCGAATGGTATTCCAGTCTACTCGTTACCGATGCGCACTTCGCTCAATGATAACCTGGTGTTGCCAGGGCAGGCCTACGAAGATCCGTTCTTTGGCGGTGTGAATTACTCACCGGCAGGTCAACCCTACAGCGGGGCGCCGTGGAATTATCCGGGGACTGAAGGCAGCTTGTTTGATTCCGGTGGCAACCCGATGATGGGTGATGCAGGGTATGCAGCTACAGTCGTAGACTGGGTGCTGGTGAGCCTGCGGGAAGAGGCGGATGGCGACGCGGTTTGTATGGCTGCTGCGTTGTTGCACAATAATGGTGCCGTGGAGTTTGTGGAGGAATTTGACTGTTGCGACCTGGATGTCTATGGCGAATATTATATCGTTGTCGAACATCACAATCATTTGATCGTGATGTCACATGAACCCGTGCCGGTCAACCTGGTCAATAGTACCCTGACCTATAGCTTCTGCAATCAACAGAGTTATTTGGATCCGGTTTTGGAATTGAACTTCCCGGGCTTGTACAAGCGGCAGAAGAATATTCTGCCAGGCATATATGCCATGTATGGTGCCAACGGTGATCAAACCGGAAGTGCAAATGCAGATACCGATATCAATAGTGGCGACCGGACCTACTGGGAAATTCAGAATGGTATTTTCGGGCAGTATCTGTTTGGCGACTATAATATGAATGCCGACGTCAACTTTGCTGACCGGAATGTGTGGGAGACAAACAATACTCTGTTTACCAGCGTACCGCGGGATTAAGAGCTGACTTTACCTGGCCGGAGTGTTTCGGGGGAAATGCTCCGGCCAGCGTAAAGTCTTTTGATGAGTTTGCGGTGCCCGGCTCAGGAATAATGACCGGTTCAGACATGAACTGTTGAATCATGCATACGTACGTATGAAAATTTTTTGTAAACTTAATCGCCTCATATACTGATTATTGTTAATTCAATAGGCAAATTGTTTGCACCCCATCCCGGGGTTGTTTTCCACCATTTTTGTTTACATTTGTCAAAACCAACTCATCTGAGCATGGAGTGAATTGTATGTATGCGGTGATAAAATTTGATGGTCACACATGCTGCATGCACTTCATGAATGATACGGAATGAAAAACCCTGCTATTCTCCGGAAACCAACGATTCACGGCACTCGCCGTCATCTTCTCTTTGGTTTTCATTCCATACCCATTCAGCCTGGTTAAATTCAAAATGATTGCGTATCCATTTACGCAATGAGTGATTGATTTTTTTCACTCCATATGAAAGCATAAACCAAGAAGCCAATTCATAACACCCAATACCTTCCAAATCAAAACCAATGAAACTCCATCCCTTTCACAGCGCTTTTCAGCGGACACTCCTTTGTCTCTTGCTGTCCGGTTGTTCATTCGCAATGTTGGCACAGTTGCCCCAGGTAACCGTTCGCTTTAACAATCCGCAATACTATTGCGAAACAGAACTCTACTGCGTAGATGTGGAATTCCAGGCCAATGAAGATGATCTCGAAGTGTTCGGGATGAACATTCGTTTCTTCTATGACGACGAGATCCTGGAGTTGGATGAAATCACAGACTTCGTGGGCGGGTATGGCCTGATCGCGCCAAACCCTCCTGCAGTCAATACGAGTGTACCGGGCATCGGTTACAGTTTCTTCGGGTTTGGAGATCCCGGGACCGGCGTGGCTGATTTTGTCAATGGCGCGATGCAATTGATCGACCCGGATACGACACCGGTGTTGATCAATTCCGTGAATTGGACTAGGTTATATTCCATTTGCTTTACGATTGATGAAAATCCGGTCGAGGACCCTGAAAATTTCTGCCCTTCCCTGGTTTGGGACCTCGAGGAGGATCCGGCGGATGGTGGATTCCTGGTCGCGGATGATGGGGTGGTCATTACTGTAGTGTCGGATGTGACGATTGAACAGTCCACCCCCACGGATGAAATGGTCATTCAATTCAATTGGGATTATGATGGTGTTCCGGGACTTCCTTATGGCGCACCCGAAGAAACAAACTGTATTTCCCTGGATTGTATCCCGGTCATCACCTGCCCGGCCAATCTGACGCTTGAATGCCCGGCCAATACAGATACCGCAAATACAGGTGTAGCCACTGCCTTAATGGTATGTAATGCGGATATCACCATCACCTATGATGATGTGATCATTCCCACCGCCTGCCCCAGTGAATACACCATCCAGCGAACGTGGTCAGTGGTGAACGACTGCGAGCTCGAAGACATGTGCACCCAGACGATTGTGGTGCAGGATAATTTCCCACCCGTGGTGCCGGCCGATGTCGTTGTCGATGTCCAGTGTGAAGAACAAGCCGTGACACCCATTCCACCGGTTGGCAGTGACGCGTGTGACGGCCCCGTTGTGGGCGTACTCGATTCGATCATGAGTATCGGGACGGGAACCGGGCCGTTCTTTTCGCAGGATTGGTCCAATCAGGGATTAATTACTGTTGATGACGTTTGGACAGGAGTTGTGGGAATTATAGGTTATCGTGGAGATGACTTGACAGGTGCCACGGGGACAGACCCACAAACCATTGTCGCTGATGGATCAGGCACACCTGTAGATGTTAATGCCAATCAAACTAATCCGAGTACCTTTTCTACAGGTGGCGTTACGGAATTTCATTTAACTAATAGTGTAGTAGCATTGACCGGCTCAAATACAGCTGATGCCCCACATATCGTGATTTCATTAAACACCGCATGTTATTCAGGGATCACGATTGCTTATAATGTGCGAGATCTTGATGGTTCCGCAGATAATGCGGTTCAGCAAGTAGCCCTCCAATATCGTATTGGTAACGCAGGCAATTATACAAACCTACCAGCAGGATATATTGCCGATGCTACTTCAGGCCCAAGTTTGGCAACTTTGGTGACACCAGTGAGTGTGTTGCTGCCACCAGCTTGCAATAATCAACCGTTAGTCCAGCTTCGGGTAATTACCTCAAATGCCGCTGGAAATGACGAATGGGTCGGCATCGACGACATCCAGGTCTCTGCGGCCAATGATATGTGCACCGGCGACATCTCCTGCGGCGGTCAGCGCAAATACACCTATACCTACACCGACTGCGCCGGGAATACCAGCGTGTGGAACTACACCTATAATGTAGATGATACTACACCACCGGCCATTTTTTGTCCCACAAATGTGACCGTCCAGTGCGCCGCCCTGATCCCGCCAGTTAATGTCAATAGTGTCTCCACCTCGGACAACTGCCAGGCGCCTGTCGTGGTCACCCACGTCGGAGATGTGACCAGCGATTCCACTTGCGTGAATCGTAAAGTGGTAACCCGCACCTACCGGGCCACAGATGAATGTGGCAATAGCTCAACCTGCCAACAAATCATCACGGTGTTTGACAAT
>AERA01022420.1_pt1 | contig 23823 bp, 18 predicted proteins | sample 267968 | NCBI WGS metagenome assembly AERA01 (sample SAMN02954363, study PRJNA61401) | activated sludge metagenome | biome: terrestrial; feature: wastewater treatment plant; material: activated biomass; isolation source: activated biomass of an industrial wastewater treatment plant | reverse complement strand
ATGGAAAAAGCCGTCGCTGACGGCCAAAAGGGTATCGCCATCACCGACCACGGGAATATGTTCGGCGTATTCGAGTTTGTGAGTGAGGCGAAGAAGCGGAATATCAAGCCACTGGTTGGTTGTGAATTCTATCTCGTGGCTGACCGGCATAAGCGACAATTCCAACCGTCAAAAGGAGAGCGGGATAATCGCTATCACCAGTTACTGCTCGCGAAGAACCAGGAAGGATATCAGAATCTGTCGAAGCTGTGCTCACTCGGTTTCATCGAGGGGATGTATTCCGGTTTTCCGCGCATTGACAAGGAGTTGTTGCTGAAGTATCACGAAGGATTGATCGCCACGAGCTGTTGCATCGGCGCCGAAATTCCCCAGACGATCCTCACAGGGGATCTAGAAAAAGCAGAGACCCTGCTGAAATGGTGGCTCGATCTTTTTGGTGAAGATTTTTACATCGAACTCCAGCGCCACCGCGGACTGGAAACCATCGACGATACCGGCATGTCACAAGAGCAGGTCAACCAGATCCTGCTGGGCTTTGCCAAAAAACATAACATCAAGGTCATCGCGACCAACGATGCGCATTACATCAATGAAGAAGACGCCAGAGCACATGACATTCTGCTGTGCGTCAACACCGGCAAGAAACTGACCGACGAAGGACGCTTCCAGTTTCCCAGCACCGACTTCTTTTTCAAGACGCAGGCCGAGATGGGAAAAGTATTTCCCGACATTCCCGAAGCGCTCGATTTCACGATGGAGATCTTTGACAAGATCACACCACCGGACCTGGTGCGGGATGTGTTGTTGCCCAGCTTTCCCATTCCCAAAGGCTACAAACGCCAGGCGGATTATTTGCGCCACCTGGTCTATGAAGGCGCGAAGCATCGGTACAAGGAATTAACGCCGGAGATCACCCAACGACTCGATTGGGAATTGTCTGTCATTGACAAAATGAAGTTCAATGGCTACTTCCTCATCGTACAGGATTTTATCCAGGCAGCGCGGCGAATGAATGTGAGTGTCGGCCCCGGCCGCGGATCAGGTGCGGGATCAGCAGTAGCTTATTGTTTGACGATCACGAATGTCGATCCGCTGAAATACAACCTGCTCTTCGAGCGCTTTCTCAACCCGGAACGGATCTCCATGCCCGACTTCGATATTGACTTTGATGATGAAGGGCGACAGAAAGTTATTGATTATGTGGTGGAGAAATATGGACGGAACCAGGTCGCGCAGATCATCACCTTCGGTACCATGGCCGCGAAGTCGTCTATCCGGGATGTTGGCCGGGTCACTGAATTTCCGCTGGCGGAAACAGATCGGTTAGCAAAAATGGTCCCGAATGTTCCGGGCACCAATCTCAATAAAATTTTAAGCAAAGGCAAGGAGGCAGAAGAAAACGCCAACTCCCGCGACCTCGAAAATATCCGCAAGCTCCGCGAGATGGAGCAACTCGAATCGGGTGAAGGTGAAGTCCTGCGCCTGGCCAAACAAGTTGAAGGAACAGTTCGTAACACAGGTATTCATGCTGCAGGTGTGATCATCGCACCCGGGGAGATCATGGATTTTATCCCGGTCTGCACCTCGTCGGAAACGCCGCTGCTGGTCACGCAATTTGAAGGCGGGGTCGTCGAGTCAGCCGGCATGCTGAAGATGGACTTCCTGGGCTTGAAAACGCTGTCGATTGTCAAAGACACATTGAAGATCATAGCGGATCGCCAGAAAACGGATGAGTTGCTGGATCCCGATCAGTTTCCACTGGACGAACCCACGACTTACAAACTTTTTCAGAAAGGCGAGACCGTCGGCATATTCCAGTTCGAGTCGCCGGGTATGCAGAAGTATCTGCGTGAGTTACAGCCGACCAATATCGAGGATCTCATTGCGATGAATGCGTTGTTCCGCCCCGGACCGATGAGCTATATCCCCATGTTCGTCAACCGCAAGCACGGACGTGAACCGGTTGAGTATCCACATCCCTGGCTGGAAGACCTGTTGAAGCCGACCTATGGCATCATGGTCTACCAGGAACAGATCATGCAATGCGCGCAGATCATGGCCGGGTACAGTCTCGGCTCTGCCGACAAACTCCGCCGCGCGATGGGGAAGAAGAAGGCAGACGAGATGGAGAAGCACCGCAAGATCTTTGTCGAAGGTGCGATGAAGAAAGGTGTCGATGAAAAGAAAGCGGAAGAGATCTTTGAAGTGATGGCGCGGTTTGCGAGTTATGGATTTAACCGCTCGCATAGTGTCGCTTATACCTTGCTGTCCTTTCAGACAGCGTGGCTGAAAACACATTACCCGGCTGAGTTCATGGCTGCGGTTTTGACGCACAACAAAAATGACATTACCAAGATCAATTTCTTCCTGCGCGAATGCAAGCGAATGAATATCCCGGTACTGCCACCGGATGTGAATGAGAGTAATATTGATTTTACAGTCAACTCGCGCGGTGCCATTCGTTTTGGATTGTCCGCGATGAAAAATATGGGTGAGGGTGCCGGGGAAGATCTGATCCGTGAACGAAAGGAGAATGGGCCTTTCAAATCCATCTTCGATCTCACCTCCCGTATCAATTTACGGTCGGTCAACAAAAAGGCATTAGAAGCTTTGGTACTTGGCGGAGCAATGGACTGCTTTGAAGGCTCGCATCGCGCGCAATATTTTGCACCAACAGACAAACATGAAACCCTGATCGAACATGCCATCCGGTACGGGCAATCCGTTCAGGCCCAGAAAGCGCAATCCCAGCTGACCTTGTTTGGCGGCATGGGCATGGATATGTTTGTCGAACCGCCGATGCCGGAAGTGCCGGAGTGGTCATTGATCGAGAAACTGACGAAAGAGAAGGACATCACCGGGATCTACATGTCCGGGCATCCGCTGGATGATTACCGGCTGGAGATCGAGCACTTTACGAATTGTCCGCTCGATATGGTCACAGGGGTCAAGGACAAACATCTCAAAGTGGCCGGCATTGTGGTGTCCGCTGATCATCGCATCACGCGAAAAGGAACCGGCTGGGGGATCTTTGGGCTGCAGGATTATCGCGGCGCGCTCGAGGTCAAGTTGTTCAATGAAGATTACAAGAAATACAAAGATCTGTTTACGCCGGGTGAAGCCTTGTTTGTCGAAGGGTTTTATCAACTTTCCTGGAACGGGCAGGATCATGAGTTCAGGCTCACGTCGGTGCGCTTGCTCGCGAGCATCGGGGAGGAGATGACGAAATCCATTACGGTGAAGCTTTCGATTGATCAGCTCGACCAGTTTCTTCTGGACAGCATCGACCGGATCTGTGAAAACCATAAAGGCCGGCACAAATTGCGGCTGCAGGTCTATGATCTCGAGGACGATTTTATCCTGGGATTGATCTCCAAAACCAGTAAGGTGAATGCCGCCAGCGCGTTGATCAATGACCTCGATGCCCTGGGCGTCAAATACAAATTGAACTAGTTGGGGGAGAAAATGTTAAAAAAAAGTTATAGCCCCGCATCCGAAACACCCAAAAGGAACCGTTTGTAGTTTAGTGTCGGTATGTATTGGTGGACTGTCCTTCTGCTGGCATGGCATTTGCCCCAATCCGGAAACAGTCCCGGCGAGCCGGGCAATGTGATGAATAACGATTCATTGACAGTTCGGATCTGCAATTACGATGAATTGAAGCCGCTGCTACGTCATAACAATGACACCATCTATGTCGTCAATTTCTGGGCGACGTGGTGTGTGCCTTGTGTGAAAGAATTACCTTACTTCCTCCAGTTGGATTCCGTGATGGCAGAAGCGCCATTCCGATTGATCCTGGTGAGTCTTGACTTCAAAAAGGATTATGTGCGCCGGTTGCAGCCCTTTGTGGAGGAGTGGGGTATAGGAGATCATGTCGTGGTGCTGGAGGATAACCGGGCGGATTACTGGATCAACGACGTTGATTCCACATGGTCTGGCGCTATTCCGGCGACGTTAGTCTATCGTGGGACGGAAAGACGTTTTTTTGAACGAACTTTTCACCATGTCGACGAGTTAAAAGAAATTGTACACGCATTTTAAACCAACCATTATGAAACCACTATTCATGAGGATGTTTCTCGCCCTGACCGCCATTGTCGTGCTGGCTGCCGGAACACCTCCCGCGGAGGGTTACAAAGTCGGTGACCAGGCCGCAGACTTCAAGTTGAAAAACATCGATGGTACGATGGTATCCCTTTCTTCCTACAAGGATGTGAAAGGCTATATTGTCGTATTCACCTGTAATACTTGTCCGTACGCCGTGATGTATGAGGATCGCCTCATCGAGTTGCACAATATGTATGCCCCGAAGGGCTTCCCGGTGGTGGCCATCAACCCCAATGATCCGGATGTGAAACCTGGCGATGACTGGGAATCCATGCAAGCGCGCGCCCGGGAAAAGAAATTCCCGTTCAAGTACCTGTTTGATGAGCAGCAAACTGTATTCCCGGCTTTTGGCGCGACACGAACACCCCATGTCTTTTTGCTGGATGCGAACCGCTATGTCCGATATATCGGCGCCATTGATGACAACGCGCAAAATCCGGCCGAGGTGAAAGACAAGTTTGTGGAGAATGCCATTTCGGCCATTACTTCAGGCAACAACCCTGATCCGAGTGAGACGAAGGCAATTGGATGCACGATCAAGGTGAAAACATAGTTTTCACTTGAACTAAAAACTAAAAACTAAAAACTAATGGTTCGACTCCGCTCACCAACCGGAGTTAAAAAGTAAAGGGCGCTGAGGGATCGGCGCCTTTTTTATTTATAAAGCTTTCAGGTTTTTTAGTAGATTAGTTGGAGCCAACCATTCCAACTATGCCACGATTTCTCGCCGTTCTTGCTTTTAGCCTGGTATCTTGTTTACTCACCGCGCAGAAGGAGGATAATATCTGGTTTTTCGGTGAAAATGCCGGGCTTGATTTTAATACCTCGCCGCCGACACCTCTTGAGGGAGCAATGCTTGCAGCTGAAGGCTGTGCTTCCATTTCTAATCCGGATGGTCAGTTGCTTTTTTACACCAATGGAAGCCAGGTCTGGGATCGAAATCACAACGTAATGCCAAATGGATCAGGCCTCATGGGTGGTTCTTCTTCTACTCAGGCGGCGGTCATTGTGCCGATCCCAAATTCCCAATTCCAGTACTATATATTTTGTACTGACGTTTTTATTTTCGATGAGCGATTGACATATTCGATTGTCGACATGCGGTTGAATGGCGGATTCGGGGACATTGTGCCTGAGGTTAAAAATCAGATTTTAACAACCGCCGTTCACGAACAGATGACGGCTGTGCTTCATGCAAATGGTGTGGATGTATGGGTCATTGTACATCGGCGGGATTCAGATGAATTCCTTGCTTATTTAGTTACATCAGATGGGGTTAATACAACTCCTGTGGCCTCTAGTGTTGGCCCAGTTTACCCATATGAAGATACTTCGGGGCGACTTAAAGCCTCACATGGAGGTACTAGATTGGTGAGTTCCTTGAGCTACCTTGGTATCCTGGAGATGTTTGATTTCGATCGAAGCACAGGTTTAGTATCAAATTGGAATTCAATGGCTGAATTGGTGGACTTAAACAAAGGAATGTATGGAATTGAGTTTTCCCCGAATGACAGCCTGGTGTATTTTACATATAGTATCTATTTGGGTCCTGCTTTTAGCCTGGTTCTTCAATATGAACTTTCAAGTGGGCTTGTAGACACACTTAGCTCCTCAGGTGGAGGAGATTTCGGTGGTCTTCAGCTTGGACCTGATGGCAAAATTTATGTGACTCGAAATAGTAAGTCATTCCTGGATGTGATTCATCAACCCAATTTTCCTGGAACTACCTGTATGTATGAAGCTGAGGGAATGGACCTATATCCGGATACGGAATCACGTCATGGACTTCCTGAACCTGTGGTTTATGCTTTTCAATTAGATACCATACCACCGCCATTATTTGGAAATGACACCATCATCTGCCTCGGCGAGACCTTCATCTTGACACCAAATGTGCCGACCAATTGCGATACCGCGCTCTATCAATGGAGCACGGGATCAATTGAACCGCAGATCGAGATCAATGATGCGGGAACGTATTGGGTATTGGTCGAAACAGGTTGCGGGACTTTTTCCGATACGATCATTATCGGTGTGGAAAATTGCCTGCCGATTATCCACTATGACCTGGAAGCCTGCCTGGCTGAATTTCCGACAGGAACCAATATGGACTATTCAGAGTTTGAGGCGGCGTATCCAAGAGTATTAAACTGCATGGAGATCGAGGCTGACCATCTCAAGCGCGTACCGCCGCAAGAACAGAAACATTCTTGTACGCCCGGGGTGGGGGATTCCATTGCCATGTGCATTGGGGCGATCACCAGTTGTACATATCTTCCCGGTGACGAGGCCTCCCTGTTGTTTGAATTCACCGTCACCCCACAGCCGGGTATTATTTTCAATTTCACCAGCCTTGAATTTTATGAGCAGTCACCATTAAACTTCAACTGGATCAATGGGCAAACGGGATTGAATAATTATCCGCAGCAATACGGTATCCGGATCCTGAAGAATGGTGTCGAGATCTATCGCGATGCATCAATCCCCACTACGCAGGCCTGGTCACTGCAGGTATTTGACTTTATGGGGATGACTGACTTTAAAGCGGATTCAGCGGCCGTATTCCGGATTGAATGGTTGCCCTACTGTGCGGTCGGGAACAGCGGTGTGGTATCGGTGTGGGATATTGATGAGATCAAAGTATTTGGGCAATGTGCCGCAACCGGACCTGACGGCGTGATTGAGGGTATTGTGCAATCGCTCAACGGGGCACTGATGTCGGGTGTGGAGATCCGGTTGTCAACCGATGAAGATTTTCAATCGTATAACATGACGTTTACGAATGCGGAGGGTGCCTACCGGTTTGATTCGCTACACACGGATCGGAATTATTACGTCAAGGGCTATTCCGATGCGGGATTACTCAACGGGGTGAATGTATTGGACCTGGTGTTGATCCAGCGACATCTTTTAGGTGATATTGTTTTTGCCACCTTGCCACAATTCATAGCCGCTGATATCAATCACAGTGGACAGATTAATGCTCTTGATCTGATGGACCTGAGAAAAGCACTGTTGGGCTTGATTTCTTCTTTTCCCTCTAATACCAGCTGGCGCTTTGGGTTGGCCGCACAAAATCTGGAAGGCGGATCCATCTCTTCATTCCAGGAAGTGGCTCATTTGCAAGGATTGCAGGAAGGGATTAACCGGTTGGATTTTGTGGGGATAAAAATAGGTGATGTTAATTTTCAAAACTAAAAAGTAAAAATCTCTTTGCGCCTTGGCGTCTTTGTGGTAGAGAAGGTTGAATTCGTTGAAATGGTTAAAGTGGGAGGCTGAGGCTCTCACCTAGGCTCCTTATCCTGTCTTGCTTGTGATAGGCTGGCGACTGAGCTTCGGTGGGCGGGGAAGGCTAAGGCTGTGGTACGTATGGCATTATGGGAATGGAGGAATCTAAACCATTTTTTAAACTTTTCAAGAGATTATAATCTATATTGGGTGAGGTATTACAGGGAAAATGAAAGTCCCATGACGCGTTGAAGATGATCCCGTCAAGATTAGCTTTTCTGATATCATGTTTAATCTTTTCTGGTCTCGGGCGTATGGCCGGGCAGCAAACCTATGCCGGGTATATTGTAGTGCCGGCGGGAGACACCTTGCAGGGATTTATCCGTCATGTTGGAAACGTGAAGAGCCCGGTTTGGGTCTCCTTTGGTAGTTCAGGTGAGGAGAGTGATTTCAGACTACTCGGGATCGGGGAGGTCATAGCCTTTTCGGTAGAGGGTGAAATTTACCGGAGGGCCACTGTGGAGGTGGAGCGGAGTGAGTACCGGACAGATAAGCTCTATACCTTGCAGGATTGGATCCTGGTCACGGAAACCGTTTTTCTCAAGCAGGTGATTTCAGGCAGCCGTGAATTATGGTTATATGTTGATCCGGAGGGCAAACGACATTTTTATATTCCCTCCGAAACCGGATATGAGTTGTTGTATTTCAAGCGCTATATCAATGCTGCCAAGAAAGTTGTATCCCGGCAACGCTATAAGCAACAACTGGCAAAATACTTGTCAGATTGTCCGGCGGTACTGGATCGATTGGAATCACTTCAGTACGCAGAGTCAAGTCTTCGTAATCTTTACCAATATTATTTCGGTTGCACTGGGGAGGCATTTTCCGAAACCCGGAAGTCAGATCCCTTCAGGATGGAGATCGGCGTACTGGCCGGGATGACGTCAAGTCATCTGGACTTTGGGGGCGATTATGTAGATTACCTGACGGTGCCCACTTTTTCAACGTCCAGGGATTTTTCTGGTGGATTGTTTCTGGATGTCCTGATCCCCGGCGCTAATTATGCATTTACCTTTCATAGTGCTGTGCTGTTTACCCGTTTTGACACAGAAGCTTACTTTGTGCGGGAGAATAATGAGAATTGGCGTGTTATTTCCGAGACTGATTTCCGGTACAGCTATCTAAAGATTATCAATGCACTTCAATTCACCCCTTCGTTTAGCGATGTAGGTATTCACCTGGGATTCGGGCTGACGAACGGGTTTGCCATGAGTGAATTTCATCACCGTAAGGAAACCACCATATTTCATTCAGATGAACGTGTCCTGGAGGAACCTGCTCTTGGAGGGACAAATCCGCATGAGTTGGGATACGCTTATATTGCCGGGATTGATTATCCGCCGTTTCGACTCACCTGGATGCACGAAAAGTCAAATGGCATGTCGCTTGTGGCTACACTTTCGTCCAAGATCTACCGACAATACTTCACCCTGGGATATACCTTCTGATCCAGGTCGAGGATTTAATTGTGAAGTAATCAAAAGTAGAAAGCGTTTTTCGACTTCGCGAATACTTGTGGTGTGGGGATCGAACTTTGCGAGGGAAAGGAAAAGATTTAAGTAAGCAAACAGTTGTTTTATTTTATTCTTTCATCCTGTTGTCCTCAGACTGGGTCGACTTCTTCAATCGCTTCTGCTTCTTCACCTCCTGGTACAAGATCCATTCCATTTGCCCATTCACACTCCGGAACTCATCAGCCGCCCATTTCTCCAGGGCGGTGTAGAGATCCTCATCGAGGCGAAGGACGAATTTTTTCTTGTCAGGCATTTTTTTGTACCAGGCGATTTAAGTTGAGTTAGTGGATTTGTGCACCAGATGTTAGGTAATCAGTAATCAGTAATCGGTGTTCAGTGTTCGGTATTCGATATTCGGTGTTTAGTATTCGGTATTCAGTGGGGAGTGTCAAAGCGTGTCGATGATCCTGCCAATGACATAAGGCATTGCGGCAGGAGTGAATGTTGTGAGTGGTGAATTGTGAATGTGTCAGATTGGAACTTATGTTCCAATCTGAAAATTGCCAACTGCCAACTGCTTTTTGCAAACTTCACCTCTTCTTACGATCTTACGTTCTTACGTTCTACTTCTTTTTCTCTTTTCCCTCTTCTCCCTCTTTCAACTCTTACACCCTTACACTACTGATGTAAAGTACCCGTATTAATCACAGGCGTAGCCTCCTTGTCCCCACACAGCACGACCATCAGATTGCTCACCATCGTCGCGCGTTTATCATCATCAAACTCCACGACCCTTTTGTCGGCCAGATCTTTTAGTGCCATCTCGACCATGCTGACCGCGCCTTCGACAATTTTAAAGCGGGCGGCAACGATGGCTTCGGCTTGCTGGCGCTTGAGCATGGCGCTGGCGATCTCTTCGGCATACGCCAGGTAGCCGATGCGGGCTTCCATAACCTCGATACCGGCGATCGCAAGTCTTTCCGATAAAGCGGATTCCAGGGCGTGATTGATTTCATCAAGGCCTGAGCGCAGGGTGATCTCTTCCTGGCCGTCATCGAAATTGTCATACGAGTATTGGCCGGCGAGGTTGCGCACGGCGGCATCACTCTGGAGGCGAACGAAATTGACGTAGTCGTCCACTTCAAAAGCGGCTTTAAAGGTGTTTTGTACCCGCCAAACCGTGATCACGCTGATCAGGATCGGATTACCCCGCTTGTCGTTGACTTTGACTCGCTCACTTTCGAAGTTGCGCGCCCGGAGGGAGATATGCTTTTTGGAGAAGAACGGGTTGGCCCAGAAGAATCCGTTTTGCTTTACGCTCCCGATATATTTTCCAAACAGCGTCAGCACCACCGACCCATTCGGATTAATGTAAAAGAATCCGGGCAAAAGCAGGGTAAAGACAATCCCGCAAGTGATCGGGATAGCGACAGGCAGGGGCTGCGAAATGCTCCAGATCCCGAATCCGACCACCACGAGGGTGACCAGCAGCATGACATAAGCCGACATGGGGCTATACGACTTTTCCATAGTTCAGATTTTACGATATCAATTTGATACTATAAATATATCACCCCGACATCAATTCTCCAACTGAAATCCGATGAAAATCACATGAATTCCGACAAGGTGCAGGGTGGCCCGGATTTGAATACCTTTAAGGAGATGTTGCGCCACCTCACCCCCTGCTGGCTGACCATGTGCCTGATATATTTGGCCTGCCAGGCCGATGACCCGGAGTTCAGATCCTATGATCTTTCTGCGCATGGGGTGCCGGTCATTATTTACGCCCCGGACAGCGCCCTGATCCAGCCCAAGGACTACGGGGTGATGCGGGATATCACCGTCAAGGCCGGCCCGGGCTTCGATCTGCAGATCTTTGAATTTGCCAACTCCAATACAGATGCTGCTGGCGAAAAACTCCACCAGCTCCGCTCAGCGCAGGAGGATCCTTTTTTTGATGAGGTGGTCCAGGAAGGAGAGCATGGGTTCATTTATTCGAAAGACATTGACTCCACCCTGGTCGACTATGATTTCCGGTATGTCAAAATGATTGATGACCGGGAGATCATTTTCCAGACCGGGTTGATCGGCACCTTTACGCTGGAGGATGTGAAACGGATGTACCGGGCGGCCAAAAAAACAAAACCGGCCGCACCTGAAGCTGATCAATAATATCCCGGATTATTTGAATGCATCAGGGACCAACTGCCGGTATAAAAACCAGAGCATTTTCAGTTGCTGATAGAGATAGCCATGCTCCGCTTCCACATTGATGTAAGGAATACCGAGTTGGCCGCAATACACAGATAAACTTCCATCATCGGTCATCAGGGCATTATCCTGGAGGATGATGCGGTAATCGCCCATCATGAGTTTGCCAAAAATGGTTTTGTCGGTCACGAAGTAGAAATGGTCCTTGTCCTGTCGGCTGCCTTTGTACAATGCCTGGCCTTCGCGCGCATATTCCTGTTGGTATTCATAGCTGCGGTAGCTATATCCACGGTCGGTATTATTGTGCAGGGCGATCACGAGCGTGCGTTCGTCGATGCGCAAGTGAGACAATAAGGTGTCGCGCCAGTCGGCAATCATTCGATGCAAGGCTAAGTCCGTTTTCCTGTTTCGCTGCAACTGGAGCCAGATGCCGGCGTCGGTATAGATCCGGTTGGGATCGATATGCACGGAGTCTCTGCCGTATTTGAAGGAGAGATTTCGTTTGCCGGTATGCACCAGTTCGAAAAACTCGCCGCTGACTTTCCGGGACATGATGCGGCCGACAGCAGCAGAGGTGTTTTCGTTGTCGTGCATATTGTACAACAACACATCGCTGAGTTCACAGCCTTCATGCACCAGGTTGATCTGTCGTTTGACCAGGTCCATCCGGATGGTGTCCTGGCTCGAGGCGTGGAGTGAAAGGGTTGTAAAAAAAAGGAAAAACCACAGGCGCATCGGGCGAAGATAAGCACGCCGGGACGTTATATTTGCGTGCTATGAGTCGTTATGCGTGGGTATTGTTTGATGCCGATCTCACCCTGTTTGATTTTGATAAAGCCAGTGCGGAAGCCCTGGGCGAAGTGCTCGCCGAGCATGGAGTGGACTGGCAGGCGGAGATGTATTCTGATTACAAGCGCATCAATGTGCAATGCTGGACGGAGCATGAGCAGGGATTGATCCCGCGCGATGTGCTGGTGTACGAACGCTTCAAGCGCTATTTTGATTTTCGGAAAGTGGACCTGGATCCGATTGCTACACAACAACAATACCTCCACCGGTTGGGCGCCAAACCTTACCTCATGCCAGGCGCGGAAAATCTGTTGAATGGACTCCAGGGAAAAGTTCGCCTTGGGTATGTCACCAATGGCATGCGCGAGGTACAGCGTCCACGATTGCAGATGATAGGGTGGGAAGAAAAATTTGAGATGATTGTCGTAGGCGGCGAACTGGGCCTTTCAAAACCACACCGGGAATACTTTGATCATGTGCATGACCTCATCGGCCGACCAGATCATGAAAGTGTTTTAGTGGTCGGTGACAGCGTTTCGGCCGACATGGAAGGTGCACTCAATCACGGCTATCACGCGTGCTGGTATAATCCGCAGCTGCAACCTTATCCGCAAGAGCCTCTACCGCAGTATATCATTTCCCACCTGGACGAGCTGGAAGATATCCTCTTCAGGTCTCAGGTCTTGTCATGATACGGACGGACCTTGTCTTGCTGCGGTCTGATGGAGTATTTGCCCCAGAAATTAGAAGTTGCTGAAAATCAGATAATTATGTAATTAGGGTACAAATGGGGTACAGAGGATTTTATCATATTATAAATATATGTAATATCAAGGGTCGGATTTCTAGAGTAAATTTGGACTAAAACAATGACAAGGAAGGATGAAGCCGAATCAATGGACCAGATGCTGATCCTCATCCTGTCTGAGTGTTCAAAAAAATAGGGATGGGTGTAGCAAGCAATTATTATCTAAGGAGACGGATTTGAAGGCTCATGTCATTGAAGTTTTGTTACGAAGAATGATGTCAGATGATAACGTAGTTTACAAGCTCCATACGGTAGGTACAGCCAGAACAGGATCATTAGTTCATCCTGTTAATGAATGGCGGGCATTTCCCACAGAATCCACTAAGTATTTTCTTGAGGGTGGTGGGTATAAGGCTATAGCAAAAAAGGGTGAGGTAGCCGTCAAAGCCGAGAGATTGGGCCTTAACCTTCTGCGTCTCGATGTCATAGCTCAGGTCGGGGTCTTCATAGTAGCCCTTTTTACCATAGTTTATACTTGCAATAGTGATGCTAAGTCTAAGTCCAGGTTTGATAAGATTGAGCAAAGGTTGGATCAAATAGAAGCCGAAAAAGGAAATTAAGAAGTATTCCCTAATCGGCATTTATACCTAAATTCAAACTATGAAACTTCGCAAAATCCTAACTATCTCTGGCCTTGCCCTGGTTCTGCTAGCCGGTGCCTTCGCACTGATGATGACCCTTGTAATGATCCCTGGCCCCAAAACCTCTGCTGGTGACTTCAGGTTGTTCTTTGGATATGCAGCCTTTCTTCTGATCTGTATTGGGTCGGTAATTGGGTTTCTTTGGAGGATCAATTCACCGAGTTTTAATTGAACCCAGTCGTTATCATTCAATACTTACATTGGCTACAGAATATATCGCGCCCTTCAAAATTCAAAGTCCCAATTTGCGCCTAAGGACACTTTGGTTTCAGCATTCTTTCTTGCTTTTGACTGCTTTTAATATTTCCGATTCACAGGGAAAGCTTCGTCCCAAAAAACTAATCCCCCCGCGCAGCATCAAATTTCCCATTAAAAAGTTTGAATGTATCAGGTATGTATTCAGCAAATTTTATGGGTCCATTGAGTTGCGAATACACAAAGTTGACTTCAAACTCTCCGCTGATGCGGTTATTCGATACACAATTCAAGGTCAATGTACTGATCATTGTGACGGACGTATCAATTACATATATTTCACCAAGGGCATCCTCGTCAATAACAACATCTAAATAGGCAGTGGGTCTGCCTTCTTGCAGCCCACTGCCTTCTCTTACGTAAAGAAGAGGAACATTACCTTCTGCGGGATCAATGTTTTTGAATCTCAGGTGTTCTGCCAAGCCACCTATATTTGGATGCACAAGCTTTATTGAGACAGTGCCATTTGATTCATTATAGAAAACTACATCCATGTAATCCCATTTTGAATCAAAAGAGACATCAGCTTCGCCATGCCTTTTTGAGATATCATCCTTGCAGCATCCTACTAATATAATTGAAGCGGCAAGCAACAGAGAAAAACTTTGATTGGTTTGGCTCATTGCAAATAGACTTTAATTGTTTTTAGACCTTCATTGGAAAGAATGGTATAGAAAAACATACCTTCGAGTCCAGTTATTGAGCGGTCTTCATATTGATGTGAACCTTTGGCATATAACTCTTCTGTCAATATGATTGAGGTCCCATCAATTGAGGTTCTAATAATTTTCACTGAGGTATCTTCTGTAGTTGTAAATACAAGCTTGATGCTCCCGCTCGATGGATTTGGAAAAGCAACCAAGTCGCCAAAAATTTCGCCTTCAAATAATGGGCCAAAATAGGGAATTGTTTGAAGCGGGCATATTGAACAACTATCGTTATCCCAGTTAATAACATGGAAATATGATTTTGTTGATTGTCCATCACTGCATCGGACAGTTAACCTTATATAAAGATCACTATCAATTGGCAGAGTATCGGTTACACAGTCTTCTGTACTACCATTGGCTACAATGGTATAATTAAAGCCGTCATTACTAAATTCCCACTGATAGTTTGTCGGATTCAAGCAATGCGCAATTTCAGCACACCATTCATATTCTGTGCTTTCATATCCTCTTCCAGGCCCAGAGATATAACTTAGCATTTTTGGTTGGCTGCATCTGTTATCAAGAATAAACGGTGTGGCTAGATCATATTGTCTCGAATTATGGTGATAGGTTGAATCACCAGTTACGTGGCCATCAAATTCAACATTTGGGTTTGAATAGTGCAAAATCCTTCGTTGACCTGTGCCGGAACCAAGCTTAGTCATTATCGTTCTTCGTTTCTTGCCTGAATGTTGCCAAAAGAACGCTTGGGCAAAAAGATTTTGCGGCGGCGATTCGCCAGAGGTGAATTCGTGGCGACAGCCAAATAAATGCCCTACTTCATGAGGGAAACTATATTTAAAACAAATATCCCCCTCTACTATTCCAAATCCATATGCAGCATCACCCCATTGGTTTTGGTAAGATATTCCACCAAACTTATTCCCGTCATAATTCCCATCTGTGAATAAAATGACCAAATCTGACTCGGTAGAGTCGCGATAAAAATTGGCCAGAGAATCAAGTCGTAAGGTTCGAAGATCATCACCAATTTCATCAGTTTCTTCAAATCCTTGCAACAGCAAAATGCCGCCACTGTGTACCTGAACATCAATGTTATAAATGTCACTATTGGCCAACGCCATATTTACCTGTTTTAAAAAGGTAAAAGTTTTTTGACGGGGATCAATTTGCTTAGCAGCCTTCTCAGTATAAAGGGTCAAAATTTGAACACTCTGGGAATCATCACAACCCCTGTAGGAAACCTTAGGGTCATTGTCTGTGAGTGAAGTAGAGGCTGTATCTTGGACTGCACAGTCTACTGAGTCCATGTAAGTGGTATCATACTCAATTAATAAATTCGAATGATTACCTAAGTCTACCAAGTCGTAAGCAAAGCTGTCAATATAGATGTAGCCAAAGACCTCAGTTTCGTGCTGGATTATCATTATTTCTCCGTCCCTGTTTACCAACTCTCCTCTCCAAACGAACTGAACGGTATCAAAAGTCTCCACATTTTGGGCAAATGCGTAAATGGTATCGCTTTTACCTGGTATAACGAATTGAAGCAACCCTTGACTTTGAAGGGTTGGTAAGTTTCCGACCTCTACGGGCACAACAGACGAATACAAAGGATTGTTCGTGATATAATATAGCAGCGAATCTTTTCCGGAGGGGACTTGAAATTCCTGCCACGTTAATTCATCGAACAATTGGGTTTGGGCGAGAACTGTTTTAGGGGTTAACATAACCCCTAGTAATAAAGCTAGGGTAAGGAGGTTTACAGTTTTCATGATTAAAAATTTATTAGTGAAAGAAAATAAAGTGCCATTTGGCCATAGGCCATTAGAAAATTTTGGGCAATGCAATTTAGTGAGACGAGGGTTTAAAACTTACCCTTAAAATTGAAAGGAAAAGACTAACCAAATATAGTCCTACGGATAATTGAAAGCAACTTTTTTATCCAAGGCACAGAAAGTTTAACACATATAAATTACTGATATATGTAATTGATTGCTTGTTATCCCTTTTTGTAGCCTGATTTTAGGACACAAGTTTGTAAATTTTAAATAACACAGGACACTCTCATTGTTTTAGTTTGACTAATGTTGTTTTGTGATGTTTTCAACTGGCGAAGGGTCGGTTTATCATACTTTCACAGTTGAAAGACCGGCCAATTTTTTTACAGTATAGAGCACAAAGCTTCATTCTTGGAACGTTTTCTAATCTTTATATAAAATTTTATATAAAATAATCGCCCTTCCTTCTCTTGTATCCTGCGTGGATACTGGTGCTACATTAAAGCCATGTGGAAATCCACCCTGATTTTAACCAACAGGATACCATCCTTCAAAAGCAAGGTTTAATCCGGAATGACAAATGCCTAATCAGGTCTTGTCATGATACGGACGGACCTTGTCTTGTTGCGGTCGTACGGAGTATTCACCCCAGATACATAGCAGTATCAGTACTAAGAAGAGAAACAGGATCATGGGTCTTATAATTCGGTGCAAACATATTAAAAATCTTTTTAATATGTCAAATCTCATGCCAAAATGGCCATATGTTCCGTCCTGTCTTTTATGGGTGGGGTACCAGGATAACGTTTTGAGGGGGATAGAAGTATAACACGATTTATCCGGGAAGGTTTTTCTGCGGCTGTAGGTCCACGTTATGCATGCCTGGAAACAGAACTTTAACGCCTGCGATTAAACCAATCCGGTATTGTCCAGTTCTTAGAAGAAATCCTTTCCAATGGCGACATGGAAATCCTGGTTGATCCCAAAGAGCTATGGTCCGCTGACAGATGCCGGCCTGGGTATATTGCGTGCGGGCATGGGTGGTGCGATGGCCACACACGGCTGGGCCAAGCTCACTGCCTTTTCTGAAAAGGCGGAAGGTTTTTACAGCTTTATGGGCCTGGGCGGTGAGATCAGTCTCGCATTGACCGTTTTTGCAGAATTCTTTTGTGCGTTGTTCCTCGTGCTCGGTCTGGGCACAAGGCTTGTGCTGATCCCGCTGATCATCCTCAGTGCAGTGATCGTGTTTGATGTGCACTGGGCGGATCCATTTTCGAAGATGGAAAAAGGACTGATGTACCTGTTGGCCTTCGTGGCGCTTTGGACAACGGGGCCGGGGAGGTTTTCGGTGGATTATCTGTTCAAAGGGATGGCTGCGGGACGATAAGAGGTAAAATGAAAATGCCGGTGTTGCTACCGGCATTTTTGGATTTACGATTTCCGGTGAGGTCACCGGTTTTTGGTTTTTACTGTCTCCCGGTGGGGACACCGGTCGCTGGCATTTATCCCGGTCGGGACACCGGTCGTCGGCATCTGCTTTGGGACACCGGTCGTTGGCATTATCCTTTTTATTTCCTGGGTTTGAAGTGGATGGTGTAGCCGTCGATCTTCTTTTTCTTCAACACATCCATGAAGCTGTATTCGATGATGACTTTATCATCCTTGGTGAGGATGGCGTCTTTGTTGGTGCAGGATTTGACATCACCGGGTACATGAACGATCGTACGGATCTTGCTGCCGCCAAACATCATCTCCATCATGCCCATATCCTCGCCGGACATCAGGCTGTCGGACGACATGCCGAATTCATTGGACATTTTGGACCAATCGGCTTCGTCAAACCGGATCCAGCCTTTCTCCATATCCGCCTCAAAACTGAGAAAGCTTTCGGTTTGAATCGGGTTCGGTCCGGCATTCCCCATGATCGACGACGAACCGGTATCCATCGTGTTGAGATGCTGGATCATTTCGTTCAGTTGCTTCGCATTGTCAAACTTCATGATAATGCCCATCGTCAGGTCGGCGCTGTTAGCCGGCGATTTGATGCGCATCGACATGCGTTCCATCAGGTCCATGCGTTCCTGTTTTTCCTTTACACTGTCCGGCATGATGGAAACAAATGAAAAGAGCGTGTCGAATTCCTTCGGGTACTCCGGGTCCGTGATCCGGTCCATGAGTTCCTCCATCGGATCGCCGGAAGAGGGTTCTTCCGCAGGTTCTACTTCTTTGATTTCTGTGTCTTCACTGACGGTGACATCCTCAGGGGATATGTCACTAAAGCCATTGATCATGCTCATCATTTCCCCCATGTCAATCGACGTTTCCAGCGTACCGGAACCGTCTGCGTTTAACATCAGGTCTTGTTGAATATCCCCGCAGCTGGTCAGTGACAACAGGGCAAATAATAACCCCGTCAGCAGGGGCAAGGTGGATCGAATTTTCATGTGCTGAATGATTGGCGTTTAAAAGGTTGAAATCCTGGAGAAAATTACCCGGATTGGCAGGCTAAAGGTAAGGTTTCGCCCGGATGGTTGGAAACTCCGTCTTTTGCCTGAACTTTTGACCGATTCAGCCGTTCCCTTTGTAGCTTTACGAGCAAACTCATTTTTACTACCTCCAACTAAAATCAAACTGACTATGGCTTTTACACTTCCCTCCTTACCATACGATTTCAAGGCCCTGGAGCCACATATTGATGCCAGGACTATGGAGATCCATCACGGCAAACATCACGCCGCGTATACCAATAATCTGAACGCCGCGATCGAAGGCACGCCGCTGGAAGGCAAGTCCATTGAAGACATTCTGGGCCAGGTTTCCAAACAAAGTCCCGCTGTCCGGAATAATGGCGGTGGTTTTTACAATCATAACCTCTTTTGGGAAATTATGTCCCCCAAAGGCGGAGGCGAGCCTTCAGGCGCCCTCGCAGATGATATCAAATCCCGTTTCGGCGACTTCAATGCATTCAAGGAGGCTTTTACCAAAGCCGCTACAACACAATTCGGTTCCGGATGGGCCTGGCTGATGGTGGATAGCGCCGGTCATCTTGCGGTGATCAATACGCCTAACCAGGACAATCCATTGATGGATGTCAGCGCTTTGCGCGGAACGCCTATTCTTGGCCTGGATGTATGGGAGCATGCCTACTATCTGAATTATCAGAATCGCCGCCCGGATTATGTTTCCGCTTTCTGGAATGTGGTCAATTGGGATGAAGTGGCCAAGCGCTACGCTGCCGCGAAAAAATAACCCGATATTATCACGCCGGTTTTAAAGACCGGTAAAGGTCAAGGAATGCATCCACGGTCTGCTGAAGGTGGAGGTTTTCCGCAATGAACTTTTGACCCCGGATACCCCGCGCTTTTCGTTCTTCGGGATGGTCAATACATTCCTGTAATGCATTGGCCAGTACGGATGCATTTGCTGGTGGTACAACCCATCCGCCATCACCATCTTTGACCAGCATACTGTTTCCAGGAATATCCGTCACGATCACCGGTTTTTTCAAAGAGAGCGCTTCGATCACTGATTTGTTCAACCCTTCACCGTGCGAGGACGGGAGCACGAGTCCGTCACATGCTGCGAGAATGGCCAGGACATCGGCTTGATAGCCCAGGAGGTGAATGTGATCTTTATACTGATTTTCGCGGATGGCGGCTTGCACGTCCGGTTGATCATATCCCTGCCCGATGAAAATGAAATGGACGTTTTCCTGGAGCCGCAAGGTATGAATGGCCTTCAGCAAATAGGTCAGTCCTTTAAATGGTCTGAGATTGGCCACCATGCAGATCAACACATCCGTTTCAGAGAATCCTAAAACTTTGCGTTCAATCGGGATGACATCGGCATACCATTCCGGATCATGTCCTTTCGGGATGACGATCGCTTTATACTTTGCCCAAGGCATTTGCCGTTGAAAAATTTCGCGCATTTCTTCTGTCAAACAGATAATGCGATCGACCCGCGGATGAAAATACTTGAGATACATCGTCGGATCATACCAAACCGTATTCCCGGCATATCCACGGTAAGCCAATAATTTTGCTGACAGGCCTTGCAGCGCCCAGACCGCGTTTGACAATCCTTTCGAGTTGAACGCATGTACAAAATCAATCCCGTTTTCCGCGACATACCTGCGCAACCGCCGGATAAATGCCCACGAAATTTTTTTTCGCGGATGTTCTTCGATGACTGTGATGTTATGCGATCTGAACCGGTCGTTATATCGCGATGCTTCCGGGTATGAAAAAATGTGCACCTCGTGTCCCAGTTGGGCTAACCGGATAAAGATCTCCGCTTCCGGACGGGCGGATAAAAAGGGCCGGTAATCACTGATCACCAGGATTTTCCATGGATGTCCGGACTGCTGCATAGCGGTGCGCCAAATTAGAGGAATTTGCCTACAAGCCAATTCAGTCTGTTGACACAGAGGTACTCCGGCAAGACGTTAAAATGTACTTAACATGGTAACAAAGACAGCATGGCTGGGGTCATGGCTAAGTATATTTGACCGGAAAACCAGACAACCATCATGCGACACCGCATTCTCGCCTCCTTTATTTTCATCCTAACACTTTGTATTTCAACGATCCATGCGCAAGGGCTGCGCGGGAAAGTAGTCGATAACGACGGGGAACCGCTGCCCTTTACAGCCATAGCGGTGTACGGAACCCAGAAAGGTACCGCCTCGAATGCGGAAGGTGATTATGTCCTGAACCTTGAGCCTGGCAGGCACCGGATCCGCTTTCAATTCCTGGGCTACCGGATCATCGATACCACGTTTGTCATCGGTAGCGGCTTTACCCGGTATAACGCCGTCATGCTGCCGGAGGCCATTGAATTGAGAGAAGCGATTGTGACCCCCGGCAAGGAAGATCCGGCCTATACCATTATGCGCCGCGCCATCGCGAAAGCCAAGTATCATGCAAACCAGGTCGATGAATATCATGCCATGGTGTATGTGAAGGGCAGCGGAAGACTGCTGAAAACGCCGTGGCTTTTCCGCAAGCAAATCAATAAGGCGCTCGCCGAAGAAGGGATCGACTCCACGGTCGCCTTTACCCAGGAATCGGTGAGCAAACTGCATTATATCCGGCCCAATATTTACAAAGACACAGTGATCTCAATCCGCACGATTGGTGATGATAACAACACCAGTCCGATGGGTTTTATCTACAGCAGTTTTTATGAACCGCAGGTGGTGGTGGGAATCTCACCGCTGGCGCCAAATGCGTTCGAGTTTTATCGCTTTGAATATCTCGGCTATATCGAGGAGGATGGTCATATTATCAACAAGATCAAGGTCACGCCTCGCAACCGGGGAGATTCGGTGTATGAAGGCGTGATCTATATCGTCGATCAATACTGGAGCATTCACAGTCTTGACTTGTCGACATCCGTGTGGGGCATTCAATTTGATATTCAACAACAGTTTTCACCCATTTTGCCGGATGTCTGGTTGCCCGTGCATGAAGTGTATGATGTCACGGGTCGTGTGTTTGGTTTCGCTTTTGAATACCGGTATTTCGCGCGCCTGAGTGACTACAATATTACGCTCAACCCGGACCTGGAAGTTCCGGTGATCGTGTTGGATGCCAAGGTCAACCCGGATGAGGCCAAAGCTGCCGATCAGAAAGTCAGCGATCTTGAGCTGGGTGGGTTGGAAGAATTGGACCCGAATACAGAGCTCAGTGTCAAACAGCTGCGTAAAATGATGCGCGAATACGAGCGACAGGAAATGGAAGAAATGGAAGAAGTGGATACGATCGCCTGGTCTTCCAATAATAATCAGTATGTCGACAGCGTCGCGTATACCCGGGATTCATTGTACTGGAGTGAAGTGCGTCCATTGCCATTGACGGATTATGAAGTACGTGGCTATATCCGGCAGGATAGCATTGCCGCTGTTCCGGAGGAGCCAAGCGATGATACGGATCGGGACACGGTGAGCGTAAGTGTTGGCAGTGAAGGTTTCGCTGCAGACGTCAAACGTCGAACTGAATTCAAAATTTCTCATCTGCTCACCGGGGGTCGATATGATCTTGGAAAAACCAACTATGTCAAACTGCGCGCACTGCTACAGACATTCAATTTTAATACAGTTGATGGCTTTCATGGGGGGTATGCTTTTGAATTCGGGAATCGGAAAAAACAAAAATTGAATTGGACCGCAGGTCCGGCAGTTCGTTACGGCATATCCCGCACCGTGCTCAATTATGAAGGTCACGTTAAATTGTTTGGCAAGGGCTGGAGCCTGAACCTGAAAGGCGGAAACATGCCGCGCCAGTTCAGCTATGATCACCCGCTTCCGCTTTGGGCAAATACGGTCTACTCCTTATTTGACAACCGGAATTTCCTGAAGTTATATGAGCAAACTTTTGCTTCAGCGACGTACACACAGAAAATAAATGATGGTTGGCAGTTCAGCGTATCGGGTGAGTATGCTGACCGTCGCCGGCTGATCAACCATTCCAACCTGGTCTTCTTTGATAGTAAGAAGCGACTGTACACTTCTAATGATCCTTTGCACGTCGAAGGCGATGGCACAGTGTTTAATGATCATACCGCCTTAATCACGGATGTCAGGTTGACGGCGAGACCGTTCTGGCGTTATCAGGTTTACCAGAACACAAAAAAGAAAATGTACAATCGTTCTCCGCAATTTGAGGTCCGATATCGAAAAGGGTGGGGAGAGGACAATCATGAATTTGATCTCGTCGGGGGTTCAATCAAACATAAGTTTGCCGTTGGTGCCGGAAGTCAATTCAGTTTCCAATTGGCCGGCGGAAAATTCCTGGGGGACAATCAACCGGTTTACTTTCATGATTTCGCGCATTTCCCGGGTAATCGCATGATCGGGAGCCCGAATGATCCGGTTGCATCATTCCGCATGCTGGATTATTATTTGTTTAGTACCCGTGATGAATATGCATACGGATTGTTCAATTATCAATTCCGTCGGTTTTTCCTGACACAGTTTCATTATTTCCGTCGGCAAGGGATGCGGGAGAATATCTTGTTCAATGTGTTGCTGACCCCGGAGTCACAGCAATATGCCGAGGTGGGGTATGCGCTCAACTATATCCTGCGCTTCCTGCGGGTGGAGTTTGTGACTTCCTGGCAGGATTATACCTACCAGGACTTTGCTGTCCGGATCGGACTGGCGACAGACTTCCAGTCGTTGTTCAATAGATTTTAAGCGGAGCGGACGGCTTTGATCGCATTTTGAGCCTGGTCGGTGATCACCAGCCTCCCGCTGATGCTCGCGCGCTCTTCAAGCAATTGATCCCAATGCTGGGTATCATGCCAAAGGATTTGTTTGATACTCATTAAAGCGGATGGACTGGAGCTCAGCAGTTGTGTGGTGAAATGTTCGATGTAGGCATCCAGTTGTTCCACACTGTCGAACACTTCCTGGAATAATCCTTTTTCCCTGGCCCATGCGGCGGTTTGCCATTCGGTGGCATTCACCGCAAGTTGACTGAATGGTCCGAGACCAATCTTGCGTTCGATCGCCGGTCCCACGACAAACGGACCGATGCCTAACGCAAGTTCACTCAACTTGATGGACGCGTATTTGGTGGCGAGACAATAATCAACAGCCGCCGCCAGTCCCACGCCTCCGCCGACTGCCTTTCCTTGTACGCGGCCGATCACGAGTTTCGGACATTTCCGGATCGCGTTGATCACATTCGCGAAGCCCATAAAAAACTGCTTGCCTTCCGATGCGGTTTTGATTGACTGCAATTCATCAAAACTCGCCCCCGCGCAAAAAGTGCGGTCACCACCGGACTGGAGCAGGATCAGGTGGACCTG
>AERA01012315.1_pt1 | contig 23890 bp, 19 predicted proteins | sample 267968 | NCBI WGS metagenome assembly AERA01 (sample SAMN02954363, study PRJNA61401) | activated sludge metagenome | biome: terrestrial; feature: wastewater treatment plant; material: activated biomass; isolation source: activated biomass of an industrial wastewater treatment plant | reverse complement strand
GCAGCCATGTCGCCGGCGCGTTATCGCGCATGGTCCTGGCGGGCGGTGGCACCTTCCTTGACGGGTTTTCGGTGGTGGCGCTCGGTATCGCTCTGCCGCTACTGCGCCGGCAATTCGACATGTCGCCGCTCGTGGTCGGACTGATCGGCGCTGGGCTCGTCCTGGGTGCCGTGTTTGGCGCGTGGCTGGGCGGAATGGCTGCCGATCGTTTCGGACGCAAGCCAGTGTTCCTCGCCGACATGGGGATCGTGGCACTGGGGTGCTTCATCGCAGCCACGGCGTCCGAACCGTCGATCATCATCATCGGGCAGATCATCATCGGAATTGGCATCGGCATCGACTTTGCGGCAAGCGGCAGTTACGTCTCGGAACTGATGCCAAGCGCGGCGCGCAGTCGAATGATGGTGGCGACAATCGCGCTCCAGTCGGTTGGCATGGTGTGTTCGGCCCTCGTATGCATCGCCATCCTCCGGCTCATGCCCGGTATGCTTGACTGGCGCCTCATGCTGGCGGTGAGTGGCGTGTTGGCGATTTTGTTCCTGCTAGGGCGTGCCGGTCTGACTGAAAGTCCGCGCTGGCTGGCGGGCAAGGGTCGCGTGGACGAAGCGATCGCAGTTCTGAAGAAACTGGGTGATCCGCCGCCGCCGGGCGCCACCCTCTCTGCGGCGCTAGGTGACGCACATCCCGTCCAGGCAAGACCTGTGCATAGCCGTCTGTTCAGCCCCGGCTTCCGCGATCGCACCTTCCTCGTCAGCATTCCGTGGATGCTGATGGATGTAGCGACCTACGGCGTTGGGCTCTTCACGCCAGTGATCCTCGGGGCCATCCATTTTGGCGGAACGGCAGGAGGCCCGGTGGCGGCGGACATCGCCAACGCTGAGGGCACCGCCCTGGTCGATTTATTCCTCTTGCTGGGGTTCCTTGCCGGCATCGTGCTCGTGCCGCGGCTTGGCCGCATCACTATGCAGGTTGCGGGCTTCGCCGGCATGGTGCTGGGCATGTTCATCTTGCTCTACGCGGTGTCAATTAACGAAGGCGGGCCGATGCATGTGGGCCTTGTCATGGCGGGCTTCTTCCTCTTCAACCTCGCCATGAACGCCGGCCCGAACGCCACCACCTTCACTATGGCGCCAAGCCTTTTTCCGACATCGATGCGTGCCTCGGCGAGCGGCTTTGCAGCGGCCAGTGCCAAGGTCGGAGCGGTTTTCGGTATTATTGCCGTGCCACAGATTCAGGAACATTGGGGTATCCCCGGCGTGCTGGCATTGATGGCCGCGGTCAGCGTGGCCGGTATTGCCGTCACCGCGGCGCTCGCCCATGCCGTCAATCGCGAGGGAGAGATAGAGGAGAATGAAGACGGAGCGCTTCCCCGGAGGCGGACCTAACTGTTGGATTGCTACCCAAGCCGGTTGAAGATCTTGAGTTCACCGTTGTCTTGGAAGCGTACCGACATGGCGACCGCCGGCATGTGATCCAGCTCGTCATCGCTCGAGATGTCGTGCGAGGCGCGTGAGAATCTTTCCAGGCAGTACGACCACTATTGAGGCCGCATTGGTCAGCATGGTTCAATCTACTTCTGACCTGCTTTAGCGCCATAGCCTGATCGATGAAGACGCTTGTCTGAGTCCCAATTTGTCATCACGCCAAGCTGGAATTTTCCAACGACCGAAATTCACTTCGCACGCTCGAAAAATCGCGGTTGCCGTGAGATTGGCCAGCAAGCGGGCACGTCAATTCTTCCAGCGGTAGTTGACGGGAACGACAAGTTCAATTTTATCGGCGGTAATGTCACCAGGTGGAACCGGCAACGGGCTCGCCTTGTTCAACATCGCAATGGCAGCTGAATCAAGCAAGTCATAGCCACTCGACTTGGCGATTCTGGCGTCATGCACGCGCCCCTCGCGGTCCATAGTGAAGGCGACGTTGACGATGCCGTAACGGCGCTCTTCTCGAGCTTGCGAGGGATATCTCTTATGGCGATTGAGATGCAGGACGAGATCGCGCTGCCAGTTCTCGATCGCGCGGCGGTCGATGCTCGATAAGCCAGTGTTTAGCCCGCGTGGCGTTTCGGATGTTTCCTGGGCATTCTCGATCAGTTGCGGAGCAGCAGCCTCGCTTGCTTCGACCGGAGCCTGCGCAGCTGAATCTTGTGCCTGCGCAACTTTTGTCTCCTCCGGCTTAACATCCTCTAGTGCTTGTTCTTCAGGTGGCTTGATGAAGGCGTCATCGGGAGGAGGTTCGTTGAACTCGGGAACCGGCGGCAGATCTTCAATCGGCTTGGCCTCCGCTGTCGAAGCTTGCTGTGGCAAGGACGCCGCCACCGGGGAAACCTCGTCGCTCGTCTCGCCAACGGCAACATTACGCCGTTCTTCGTCGGGCGAACTCGTGAGCTCAGCAAGCTCAATGACGAACGCGCCACCGGTCTGACTAACCTCATTGTCTATCGGCGGGTCGTGCAATGCCATTGCGATTGCAGCACCGTAAGCCGACGCAACAAGGAATGCAGCAAGAGCACCGCGCGCAAGCCGTACTCTGGGTGACTCAAGTATCATGGGTGTGACGGGCTTTCTGCTGCCGGGCGCGCGGGCGAAGCCTCAAGCGCAACCAGTCCCACTTTCAAGTAGCCGGCCGCGCGCATCAGATCGAGCACCACGAGCACTTCGCCATAGTCGACGGTCTTGTCTGCGCGCAAAAACAACCGCGCGTCGAGTTTTCTGCCCGTCAAGTCGTCGACAGCGGCAATCAGTCGGTCGCGAGTGATATTCTTTTCGCCGACGGCCATGCCGAGATCCGCCTTGATCGTTACGAACAAAGGCTTCTCCGGCCGCGGCTGCGGCTTTGCCGTCGAGACCGGCAGGTTGACATGCACATCGACTGTAGAGAGTGGTGCTGCAACCATGAATATGATCAATAGCACCAGCATCACATCGATGAAGGGCGTGATGTTGATCTCACTCTGTTCGTCGATGCCATCAGCGTCGTCATCGAAATCGCTTTGAAGTCCGCCAGCCATATCGCTTCACTCCGCAGCCATATGCAACTTGACTGCGGGGCGCTCGACGGTTTGACGCTCGATCTGGCGCGACAGGATGCGTCCCACTTCACCCTTGGTTTCTCGCGTCAGACGTTTGAAGCCGGCGATGCCATGTCCCAGTTGGTTGTAAAGAATGACCGCCGGAATTGCCGCGACGAGTCCGATGGCTGTTGCGAGTAGCGCTTCGGCAATACCAGGTGCTACGACGGCAAGATTGGTCGTCTGAGACTTCGAGATGCCGATGAAGCTATTCATAATGCCCCAGACAGTGCCGAACAGACCGATGAACGGCGCTGTGGCACCGACAGTAGCGAGGAAACTCATGCCGCCGCGAATAGAGCGGTTGGCCTCAGTCTCGATCTCGCCCAGCCGGGATTGAACGCGATCTTGGACAGATGTGCGTGCGAGGTTCGTCGCAGTCTGTAGCTCACGTCTCGCTGCGTCCAGCATGGCCCGTGCGAGTGAGTGACGGCGAGTGAGTGGCGCCAGGCCCGCGTCAAGAGAGGTCTGACCGCGCATGAGATCAAGCTCGCCATGCAAACGTCGCCGCGCGAACCAGAGCTGCAACAGCTTGGCGATCCAAATGCTCCAGACCAGAAACGATGCCGCGGCGAGCCCAACCATCACCGCTTTCACCACGATGTCGGCGGCAAGGAACATGCCCCATGGTGATAGGTTGTGTGGCAGCATTGAGCGGTCGACGGCAGCACTCGCTGGTTTTGTTTGCGTATCTTGTGAATCAGGACGATCTTGTGCGGCGGCATTGGGCATCGTGGCAAAGCGTCCATCGAGCGGCAGTGTCTGAACGGGTGCAAAGGCCGGATCGGCCTTAGTCGAAGGAACATCCGCAATAGCGGCAGGCGCAGGATTGGCGACTTGAGCAATAGCGGGATGCGTTTGTCCGATCGCAAGGACGAGCGCAGCGCCAATCCCCGCGATAGCAGGGATGCGACCGATCCCAATGGCTCCCACTGCGAACATTTCTCTGATCATCCTCGTCTCGCCATCGATACTGCTGGTCTGTTCAACGCACCAGTCCGCGACGACATGGTTTGACTATGCGCGGACTGTAAAAAAATAATGTCCGGGTTGATGGCATTCGAAATGGAGCGAACCGCCTCGCATATTCTGAAGCTTCGGGTTCACCCGCGGCCGGCTCGACCGAGCTATACCGATAGATACGACTTCAGAGCGGCTGAGCGAGCTGAAACACGTTGCCTTCCGGATCGACGCCATCGCATCTGAGGGAGCCACCAAACTCCCACTCCTGTTCAGGTGGGAAGATGATGCCTCCGTGGTTTGGTGCCGCTAGCCGGGCGTGTGCTATGTTGTCGATGGAGAACACCAACTTTATTGGTGTCTCCTCGCGCGCCTTGAGTGGCTTTTCGACGTGTGTAACAGCGGAAATCGAACTCGGAATAAGCACGATATAAAAGCGAAATTGGCGTTCTCCAAGAAGGCAGAAACCCCCATCGATCCAATCGATCTGCTCAAGTCCGGTCACCGCCGTATAGAAGGTCGTGACTTTCTCCAGGTCCTTGGCAAAGAGCACAGCGGATGCGACCATCGTTCAACTCGCACGCTTGCTCGCCAGCCGATCGCGCAACGCATGAAAGCGCTCGACCTGTTCATCGAGAAGATTGCGCTCTTTGTCGCGACGCACGAACACCTTGAACATGGCTTCACCGGTACTGTTAAAGAACTGCACCGAGCACGACGGACGGCCCATGAATGGACGCGAAACGAATGCAATCGACGCGCAATTCTCGAACTTGATGTGACCGCCGATCGGGCTATCGCCGTGCATATTGTAATAGCCCCTTCCTACGCTGCCCGGTGGAATGGTGCCTGCGCATTCGAGCACGATGTCAGGAGTGTGGACGATGAACAGAACTTCGCCCCACGTCTGCAGATCGGCCATGACCTCGTCGAAACGCTCACTCCCTATGAGCGTTTGGTGTTCGGTAGGCAATGCGGCAACGACATCGCGCGTCGATACGCCATGCTCGACGGCGATTCGCTCAAGCACACCGTCAGGGTTCTTGGCGAGCAGATCTGCCAATGTGACCACGGCATTAGATGAGGGCTCGTTCATATGGCTCGACCCTATGCCGCTTCGGACGCATTGCCGTCGGCGGCAATCTCTTGCAGCACGTGGAAGCCTTCGAACTCTGGGTGACCGAGATAGAGCGGGCGGATAGCGCTGCCACCGGCGCTCGCATGCGATACGCGGAATTGTTCAGATTTGGTCCAGTTCTCAAAATCGGCGTAGCTATTCCAGACGGTGTGTGAAGAGTAGAGCACGTGATCTTCACGCTCCGGTCCTTTCAGAAGATGGAACACGACAAAGCCGGGCAGTTCGTGCAGATAGCTCTTACGGCTCTTCCAGAGCTGCTCAAAAGACTCTGCGGTTTCCTTGCTGACTTTGAAGCGGTTCATTGCAATGTACATAAGAATTCCTCTGTGATGCGTAGTCGATTGCGAGATACTAAAGAATCAATACCGCAAGAGTAAACAAAAAAATCACTCAACGTTGCCTCAGGGCAAGCGCCATTGCCTCTGCATTGGAACCATTCCAATCTAGATGTTTTTTTGTTGCGCACGCGCCACGCTGGTGCGGCAGCAATGGTAGTGGTGCAAGTCGTATACTTGACAAGAAAAGTAAAGAAATAAAATTTACGCCATCGGCAATTCGAGCCAGCCAGCCCGACTGGAAGCGTCCGAACGACAATGGGGAAATGCATGCATAGGATTATTCGTTCCAAAACGCCGGGCCTGGAGTTGCTCTGTGGCGCTCTGAGTACTTATGCTGTGCTCGCCACGAGCGCAGCCTACGCCCAGGCTCCTACGGCTGCCGATCAAGCCGCGCCAGCACCACCCGCTGCGCCACCACAAGTCCACACGTCTCCTACAGGGACGCCGAATTCGCTGACGTTGCCCCAGGTCGTCATCGAGCCTCCCAAGAAGACGGTGGCGAAACCAGAGCCCACGCTCCAGAAGTCTGCGGTGAATGCTTCGTCGTCTCGTCCAAAGCCGGCTCCGGCAAAGCCGAAGAAGTCGGCCGTCAAGGCCAAGCCACAACAGCAACCTCAAGCCCAGCCGCCGGTCCAATCTGCTGAAGAATCCGAGAATGAGGGCTTTGACCCGATCAAGGGCGTCGCCGAGCGCGGTGCCATCACAAGTTCGCCAGCCACCAAGACCACGATTGGAACGCGCACTCCGGTCTCGGTGCAGGAAAACCCGGCGTCGGTTAGTGTTGTTGGCCCGGAACAACTCACGAGCAAGCCGGTCCTGAGTGTGGCCGAGGTCTTGCGGGATATTCCAGGCGTCGAGGTCGCCGACGCCGCGGTCGCTGGCATGATGCGGATACGTATTCGCGGAGAATCATCGCAGCGCGTGACGATCCTCGTCGATGGTCAGGAGGTCACGGATCACAGCTCCTATGGTACGCCGATTTTGATCGATCCATCATCGATCGAACGCATCGATGTTCTGCGTGGCCCCGGAGCGGTTCACTACGGAACGCGTTCGGTTGGCGGCGTCATCAACATCATTACCAAGCGCGGAGCAAAAAAGCCCGTCGAGGTCGAAATCGGCGGCACGTATTTTTCTGGATCGAACGGCTGGCAGGGGTGGGCGGCGGCGTCAGGAACTATTGGAGCTCTCGATTACCGCATTTCAGGAGCCCTCGCCGATCATCAGGACCGTGAAGTGCCCAATGGCCAGTACACATCTACGGGCAAGCTGGATGGCACCTCGTTCAGCGATGATAATCTTTATGCTCACATGGGTCTGACGCTCGGCGCGGCGAAGAACCACTACATTGCCGTAAAAGCGATGCAGCATCGGCTTGATGCCGAAAGCTGGACGGATCCAATCGCTCTGACAGACGGTGTCACTCATTTCTTCAATGACCTGCCGCAGCGCGACTTGCGCAAGATCGGTTTGTACTACGACGGTACGGATCTCAGTCCGATCGTCAAGAAAGTACATTTCGACGCCTTCTATCAAGACGTGAAGCGCTACTTCATCAATGAGGTTACTCAAACGTCGAGCTTTGGTCCCATGTGGCCCAACGCATCGACCGCCGTTGTGTCAACATCTGACGACATGATTACCAACTACGGGGGCACCGGGCAGATCGATTTCAAGTTCCATCGCGATCACTATACGCTTTTTGGTGTGAGTTATCTCCAGGATCGGCTGCAAACCGACAAGACAACGTCGACAGCAAGTTCCGGCTATCCGCCGTTTATCCCCGTCCCTCCATTCACGTTTTCTGCACCCGAGACTGAAGCGCACATCGATACCACATACCTGTTCGCGCAAGACACCTGGAGCCTTACCAACAATCTGAAATTCACGGCAGCACTGCGCTACAACTTCGTCAACATGGCGCTCGACGATACGACGGACGCGCGCGTATCTGGGTTCCAGGGCGGTGACGACGAAAAGTTACTTAAATCAGCGGGGCTGACCTACACCGGAATCCGTAACACGACGCTGCGCGCCTATTACTCGGAAGGCTATGCATCGCCCACCCTGCTGCAATTGTTCACCGTCACTTCAACAGGCGGCACAACGCTCTATGGAAATCCAAACTTGACCGCAGAGACATCACGCAACTATGAACTCGGCGCTCGGTATTTCGGACAGGGTCTGGTCGTAGACGTCACTGCCTATTACAGCCCTGCTAAAGACTACATTGGCACGGTGGACTGCACAGCAGCTACGTGCCCTGCTGGCTTCCGAACGGGCGCGCGGGTGTCTGAAAACATCGATACTGCGAAGTCGCATGGCATAGAATGGCTTGTCGAGTACACGTTGCCGGGAACCGGCGTGACGCCCTACGTCACCGGTGCCTGGACACGCCGCAAATTCGAGTTTGATACGTTCTCGACGTGGAACACGAACACACCAGAGTATTCGGGCCGTGCCGGCGTCCGTTATCAATGGAACATGGCCGGCTGGCGAGCCTGGACTGACTTGTTTGTACGCGCTTCAAGCGGCGTCAAGCAAACCACGGAGGTCAGTGGTGTGCTCGACACTGACACACTCGACAGTTGGGGTACCCTCAATTTCGCGTTTGGTGGCAGCACCGGACCCGACGACGCGTTCAAGTTCGGCGTTGCACTCAACAACCTGACCAACGAGGAATATCGCGCCACACTTGACGAATTGCCCGGCGTTGGACGGTCAGTGCAAGTGACGGCACGTGTCAAGTTCTGACAATCGAATTGCCGTTGCTATTTCATGTTTGCCGCAAGGAGCCCTTTCATGTTGTCCATGTTTATTCTTGTCATACTGACGGCGGCCCCTGGCGGCGAACTCTCGGCGGCATTCGTCACCACCGAAACCAAGGCGGAATGCGAAGCGCGCAGCGAGGCGATCCGCGGAATTCTCGAAGCGGGAAAGATCGATATCAAGGAGTTCGCCTGTCTCAAGAGCGAGCAGCGCTTCGAAAAGTTTATGCATGCCGAACCCACCGACGCTCCTCGGTATTCGTACTCAATAAGACTGGAAGCCGAGACAGCGAAAGTCGCGGCGCAACCCTCTCAGCAGGCCTGCGAGACGTCGCTTCGCGAAGCGCGTCCCAGCAATGGCCTTAGGGACTATTGCGCGACCTCGACACAAAAGCTGCTGCCGACCTCAAGTGACTGACAAACGGTAGTTCTCTCGATCATGCTCCGCAAGATCGTGATGAAACCCGTCGGTCGGAGCCGTATGGACAAACGAGATCATTGCATTTAAAAAGTAGACGTAACAAGTAAAGAAATAGGGTCGAACGGGGGTGAGTAGCCCTTTCGTGCGGCTTGATGAAAAGCCCAACTGTTCAACTGGCCAGGGCTAAAGTCCCGATCAGGAGCGGGGGTGCAGGAAGTCGAACCACGGTGCGCGTGGTTCGTGTGCTTCTTCGCAGTTTGAGCAAAGTGATCCTCGATCACGACGAATGGATCTGTCGGTTGCAGCTGACGTTGGCTGGCAAGCTGATATTCGCGAGGGAGCAGCGGAGCAACGCATGACGAATGCACTGAGGTCACAATACTGCTGTGGAGGAAAGTTGAGCTGGGCCTGGGCGCTTGTCGCGCTGGTGATCATGTGCGGCGCTGCTGTGGCCAAAGAGCCCAGTTCGCAGGACGTGTCCGAAGGACGGCGCGGTGTGTCTCAGAAAATCGTCAGCATTGGTGGCGATACGACCGAAATCCTCTATGCCCTCGGCTTGGGTGATCGCATCGTTGCTGTCGATTCAACTAGCCTTTATCCAGAGGTAGCGCTGAAGGAAAAGGCCAACATCGGCTATATGCGCCAGCTTACGACCGAAGGCGTACTTTCGACCGGCGGCACCATTGTCGTAGCTAGCGCCGGCGCAGGGCCACCAGATGTCGTGCGTGCTCTCAAATCCTCAAGTGTGCGTTACGAAACTTTGCCAGGGAATGAAACGGCAGACAACGTGGCCGACAAGGTGCGGTTTCTCGGCAAGTTATTTGCGGTCGAGGCCAAAGCCGAACCCCTAGCATCCGAAATAAATCGCCGTTTCGCAGCGTTAGCTGAGAAGCGCCTCGGAATAGAAAAGCCGATGCGTGTGCTCTTCGTTCTGGGCGTCGGCGGTTCGAAAGCGATGATCGGCGGAACAGGTTCGACAGCCGACATGGTGTTGAAACTGGCTGGCGCAGAAAATGCCGCTTCTGAAGTCTCCGGCTACAAGCCTCTGACTGATGAAGCACTCATCAGTCTCGCGCCCGATGTCATCGTCACCATCCGCAGGGCAGGCGCGGAGGATACTGACAAGTACGTTGCCGCGTTGCCTGGATTTGGCGCGACGCCAGCGGGTAAGTCCGGCCGCATCATTTCCATGGATGCTCACTATCTGCTCGGGTTTGGGCCGCGCACGCCGCAGGCGGCAGAGGAACTAATGGCGTCGGTCTATCCCGGAAGGAGGTAGGGCGGCATGGCAAGCAGCGACGTAGTTGTGAGAGATGCGCTGCAGGATGGACCCTCGGTGCGTGAGCGAGTGCGCGTGCCGCTGCTTCTGTGCGCAACTCTGGCACTCGCCGTGCTCGCGATTGTTTCGATGTCCACCGGGTCGACAGGCATTCAACTGACGTCACTTCCCGGTGCAATCGCGGCGGCCATTGGCGTGAGCAGCGATTCGGCGGATCAGCGTGCGGCTCTCGTGCTGCTTGATCTTCGGCTACCACGAACGTTGCTAGCCATATTCGTCGGCGCCTCACTCGCGGTAGCAGGCGCCATGATGCAGGGGCTGTTCCGCAACCCGCTCGCCGATCCAGGTCTCGTCGGCGTGTCCTCTGGCGCAACGCTCGCCGCGGTTTCGATGATCGTGCTTGGCAATAGCATATTCGGAAGCTGGCATCAGGTGTTAGGCGTATTCGCGTTGCCGATTGCTGCCTTTCTTGGAGGCCTGCTGACAACGCTTGCACTCATGACGGTCGCTTCACGTCACGGCGCCACGGCTGTCGCCACTCTGCTGCTCGCTGGCATCGCGTTAGGCGCACTGACTGGTGCGCTGACAGGTATTCTTGCTTACATCAGCAACGATCGCGAACTGCGCGACCTCACATTGTGGAGCATGGGATCACTATCTGGAGCGAGTTGGCCGAAGGCAGCCGCCATCGCACCCTTTGCGATAATTCTCGCCATCGCCCTTCCTGGCCTTGTTAGGGCTTTGAACGGATTGCTGCTCGGCGAAGCGGAGGCGTTCTATCTCGGGATTGATGTCGAGAGTGTGAAGCGCCGCATCGTCGTGCTGACGGCGGCAGCGGTGGGGGCGGCGGTAGCCGTCGCGGGAATCATTGGCTTTGTTGGCATCGTCGTGCCGCACCTTGTCCGCATGATCGCGGGACCAGACCACCGCATTCTGCTTCCAGCATCGGCACTGATCGGAGCGGCGCTCGTGCTCCTAGCTGATGTGATCGCTCGTGTTATCGTGACGCCGGCCGAATTACCGATCGGCATCATCATGGCGATCATCGGTGCGCCAGTCTTTCTGCATCTGGTGCTGAAGCGATCAAGTGGCGTGGTGATGTGATGATCACGACTGAGAAGTTGGGATACGCAATCGGCGGAAAGACGTTGCTTTCCGGGATCGACATCTCGCTTCGGCCGGGACGCCTTGCCGTCGTGATTGGACCCAACGGTGCTGGCAAGTCAACGTTGTTGCGACTTCTAACCGGAGAACTCAAACCAACCGCAGGCCGCATCGTCGTCGGCGGACGTGACCTTGTCGATATTCCAGCTGCGGTGCTGTCTCGAACTCGTGCCGTGGTGCCGCAGCATACTCTTTTGTCGTTTCCTTTCACTGTGATCGAGGTCGTGCAGCTCGGCGTGACCGTGCCGGGCCTGATGCCGCACGGATTGCGGTCACGCCGGCTGGCAGAAGCGATGCTCGAACGCGTCGGCTTGTTGCCACTTGCCGATCGCGACTATCCCAGTCTTTCTGGCGGCGAGCGGCAAAGGGTTCACATCGCCCGTGCTCTGAGCCAGCTTGAGGCCTCGCCGCAGGACGGAACACCACTCGTCTTGTTCGTCGACGAACCGACTTCTAGTCTCGACATCGCGCATCAACTCGAGGTGCTAGAGGAACTAAAAGCGCAAGCCGCAAAGGGACGCGTTGTGATCGCAGTGTTGCACGATCTCAATCTGTCGGCGGCCTATGCCGACGACATCCTACTTCTTTCGCAAGGTCGGTTTGGCACCTTTGGCGAGCCCGGTGCCGTTCTGACGGACGCACTTCTTTCTCGCGCCTACCATTGCGACATTCGGCTCAATGCGTTGCCGCGCGACGGATGCCCGTTCGTTTTGCCGCAAGCCTGCAGTATCTGTTGATTGCCGTCGACGCTGATGAGTTCGAGTGAGCAGAAGCGGTCGCTGCGCACCAGCGCCGGATTAAATATTGGGGTAGTTGTCGGTATCAGAATGTGGTGCCGCTGGATGGAGCCAGCCGCGACCACCGCAATCATGGCAGACGATGGAACCGTCATCGAGGCAGAGGATGCCGCGCCCAATACAGGTACGGCACGCTGGTAGCGCACCACTCTCGCGGGGCGCTGCTCGTGCCCGCGTTACCGCAGATGTTGGCTTCGCGCCACTCCAAAGCATGATGGGCTCTCCTGGATGGGAAAGACGTTACGGATCGACAAGATCAGGTTTTCCTGCCTGAGAGCGTCAGCGAAGCGCATCGTCTCATCGATAACGGCTTCGCCGGCCACGTTCTCCAGCAAGGTCGATAGGATCGATGCCGTTGTGTTGCGGCCGTAGTGCTGTGCAGCAGCTATTGTTGAGATAGCCAGAGCTTCATCGCGGCTGAAGACAGGACGCCTGGCAGCATAAAGTAAGAATTTGCGGTTTGCCGAAGAATAGACCGCATGCGCCCACGTCGACAATTGCCTTAGAACATCGTCGCAGCACGGCCGCGAGACGATTGCCCGGTAATAGCGATCGGCTAGATGTAACCCTGCACTGTCAGTGGTACTGAGCACGCTCATCCCCGCTCGAAAGCCGATGCCAACTAGGTAGTCAGGGACATGATAGTGTTCGCAGTTCGTGGAGGTCGAACTCGGCAACGTTTGCGCCTCGCAAGTTTGTACGGTCATCACTCATACTCGAACACAACTTCCAACGTCGTCAGGCGCCACGGTTCCACCCAAGCAGGGGAGGCCGGTCAAATCGCCACGCCTGACGACTAGTTCTTCACAGCACTGCCTAGCGGCGAGAGCTTAGCCACAAGTAGACGCGGCGCTCGTAGGGCTCCAAAAGCCATCCGGTGGCAATGATCAGCTCCAACAACCGCGTCATCGACTTCCAGGGTTTGATCATGGAGTAGCCTATCGTCGAAGTTAATTCAGAGTTCGTTGGTCCGGAGCGGCAACGTCTGAATTGCAAAGCGCTGCATGCCTTACACAAAGCCCGGCCAAAGCACTCGCGGCAATGGCAATGCGCGCGGGGTTGGGAATGGACGCAAGATCAGACAACGCTGACTTGAATACGTTCGTGTGTTGTTGTCTCGCAGCTCTGATGAGTGCGATGATCTGGAGTTCATGCTCGCTTATGTGTGAGCACCATGGCGACATGAAGCCAAAGCCACCGTTCCTCTCGCGTTGGACGGCTCTCATCAAGGAAATGGTGCGAGCGACGAATGATGGTCCATCGATTGATCCAAGGTCCTGTTCGGCAAGATCACATGCCGCATCCCAGTGGGCTGTTTGGCCACTCGCATAGCCTGCACAAACGCGGCGAATGAGACGGATGATGAGAACATCAATTGGATCGAGACCGCATTCGGACATGCGTGGTAGGTCGTCGTGCATACAGCCGCAATCGCCCTGCGCATTGCTGGTCGCCACAGGCAGATCCGGCCTGTGCGCGTCGCCGGGCTGCTCGCTGTGCGCACTTCGCACGTATCGCTTCGTTTGAGCCATGTGCGTGTGATCCTTTGCTGAAGCGCGAGAATAGAAAACGGCACCGGTCCATCGCCCCAGTTTAAGGGAAGAACACGCGGGAAGGATTGCGCGTCGCAGATTGGGAGGCGGGACGACTGTTCTGGGACCGGCGCCGAAATCGTGAAAATGCTGCGTTCTCTATTGGGATGAGTCCGTGCGTGGGTGCGTCTTCTCGCGCAAGCTCAAGCACGCTATTCGCGTAGCGAAAAGGATGGAAATTCATAACATTCTCCAATGCCAGCGGTTCAAGGCCGCAGGATCGTGAGTGAACGATATCGTTTCAGACTAGAAAGAATACTAAAAAAGGCAAGAAATAATATGACCTGGAGTCAAGGATAGGTAAGGATCACGGATTGCATGATTATCGCGCCGACTATCTGCCGCAATGCAGCGTCAGAAGTATGCGGCCATTGACATGGCATAGGCAGTGAAAGCTGCAACTCACTGCAGAACGGCGACAGGTATCGGAACAAGCTTCTGCTCAGTTGCGATGTCGGCAGCAATCTGAAATGTCACGGGGATTCCACTGATTGCAATGAGCGGAGCACCGTTCTCCGACGATAATGGCTCAATTACGCGCCATTTGAGGCAGCACAGCTCATAGCGAGCAATGATCAAGGCTCGATCGAAGAGCGCGGATCACGTTCCCGCGTTTTGGAGGTCCTTTATGTGTACGCGGCTTTGAGCCGTTTCGGAGTAGCTGGAAACGAACCACTAATCGAACTTCATCGAGTCGCCAACAATCTTCACATTGAATGGCTTGTTTGCGTGTTCAATTTTGCGCGTCAATTTTGGCCGTGCCTTCGACGACGGCGAATTCTTCGGCGCGACGGCCGGATGAACTTGATGTTGGGCGATCATCGAGTCGGTCTCGCGAGCCGGAGTGGCATCGGGGGCGGCGGCTTGCGCATTCTGTCCAAACATCGCTATGTCTCCAAGCGACTTCTCAATTGCTTTGGATACTGAAGCTACAAGCCTGTCAGGAGATGACGGATGTCCTTGATCGCTGACTGTTTGATCGTGGTGGCTGATACCGTCGATTGCAGTGCTTGTTCGGTCGGTGTGCTGCGTCGAGTTCGTTGAAGTAAAAGTCGGTGGCTCGTTCGAGGAAACCAGATTGCTATCGGAATGATCGCGGTTGTTATTCGCGGCAGGCTTCGTCTCGTCGGAAGCCGTTGCTGTGAGCTCTTCTACGGATGCGATTTCGGAAGCTTGTGAATTTGCCGTCGCTGAATGTGAAGAATGCAGATCCTCAGTCCGGGTGATGTCAAGGATCATCGCCAAGAGATCGCGGTGAATGACAAAACGGTTCTCCTCACCCTTCACGGAGCGCGCTCCGGCGTTGATCGCGCAGACATTCAAAATTCTTATAACGTCAGTCTTATCGTTTTCAGGGCAATCATCGAGGTTAATGATGTAATTGAAATCTCCACTGTCATCAGCCGGACGCACATATCTCAAAAATGCTTCAAGCGTTACCGTTTCTTCCCTCCCCAGCATTGAGTGAATGAGTTCTTTGAACTTGTGCGTCGTTCGATCCAATTGCTGGTTCTGGTCGATATCGGCCATGTGCAATGAAAGAAAGTCGATCATCTCGCGGCGAAGAAGATATAGATCCGGGATGCATTCATCGCGACGCGCAGCATCAATGCCAGCCGCAGCGTTGATGAGATGGATTACTTCAGGTGAACGACGAATGCGGTCGTCGCGAAGATCGATCTGATGGGTGAATCCTGAAGTGTTCGTGCGCGATCCCAACCGCACCGGCAAAATCGCAGCAAGTGTAAGTCCAGCGACTTCCGAAGAGTTTGGCAGAAGTGCGCTTCGCATGATGCGGTCAGCGCCCGCCACCGTATGTCCTGCGGCCCCAGGCAACGATCGAAATGGAGATGCGCTGGAAGCAGCGGCAAGCAGTCCCGATATGAACACGAGACCGTCGATACCTAGAGCAATGGCTAGCGCGAGATATGCCAGTCGGTTGCCGTCTGTGAAGGCATTCATTGTCACGATAAACCGATGCGCGCGATCATCACGATTACGCTCTATGTTGTCGAGACTGCGACGCAACGATTCGGTGGCGCTAGAGGATAGCCCGGCAAGCTGTAGACAATCGCGAGCATGTGGAACAAACGACTCAACCGGCGAGGTCGTCTGAGTAGAGTTGGGTTCGATAGCCGAGCACTTCTGGCTGATCGCTGCGATACCTTTGGTGATTGCATCAATTTTGGCGCTGGCCAGATCGAGATCAGCTGTGCTGCAAGTAATGCGCGTCTCGCCACCGGAGCGTTTGATGAGGCCCGTTGAATCGCGGCAGCTTCGCCCGAGCTGCTCCAGAGCTTTCTGGCTCATCGCGTTTTCAAATTCGCCACGGGCCGCCTTCACGCCTAAGAGCTGTGCTTTGATCTCCGCGATCAACTGCTGATTTTTATCGAATGCACCTGCTTGACCAGTGATATCTTGCATCGAAAGTGCAGTGTCTGCGACTTTTAGCGCCACGGCTTGCGCAACAATCGCTTGTTCAATTGCTTCGATCCGGGAATCCAGAACAGATGCCAGTGTGATCAACTGTTCCTGCTCTGATTCCTCGCCCTGGATTTCAATCTTCACTCGAGCCACATCGGCCATGAGACTATCGTAGACCGGGCCGCGACCAGCTCTCCCAGTCGAGCCAATACCTTGCTCTTCCTCTTGTGCACGCGCTTCGGCTTCACGCAGTCGCTGCAAAGATTCCTGGACAAGCTTGGCAACCTTCTCTTGAGCGGCTTGCGTTTCGCCGCGCTGCTGTTTCAGTCGTTCCAGATCTGACTGCAGCGCGGCATGCTTCTGCTTCGCACGATCCCGGATCGCCTCCTTCTCAGCCCGCTCTCGCGCCTGGGCTTGCATAGAGAGGTTCTGCTGCTGCGTGAGCTCAGAGCGATCGGCTTCAAGCGTTGTCACCCGTTCTGAAAGCTGCAACTGCAACCTGTCAAGATCGGACGCGAACTCTCGCCAGGCGGGGCCGTCAATTAGTCGGCTCCGTTCGGTTGTCTGCTCGCGACGAGCAACCGCGAAGAGGTCCGTTAGTATCGTGTCGGTCTGACTTTGTGCGCGGATCTCAGAGGCGCGCGCGCGCTCACTATCGGGAAAAACTTTCGAGAACAGAGAATCGAACGAGAAAAATACGGAGATCAACATGCAGGTCGTGAACATGGCGACCAGCATGGCCGTGTTCAACATGGCCCGCGGAGGATTGGGGCTATGGCGCATGCCAAGTAGCAGGGCGAAGAGGACAAGCAATGCAGAAACAACGAGGGCCGGAGCGGTTAACGGCGCAACAACCCCAACCAGGGAGTTAAAGCCCAGTAGAGGAAGGAGATAGGGAGCGCTAAGCAAAAACGCGGCTAAAGCGGCGGCCGCAAGCCAAAGTGCGATCTGAACAGCCTGACGCTGCTCATTCTGGTCGTGAAAGCGGTTAACGATTTCCTGGCCCAGCATCCAGGCGGAGATGAGCATCACGCTTTGAATTCCGAACGTGATGAGAAATGACAGCATCGGCGCGCTGGTGAAGTTCGACATGCCGTCGAGTGTGGTCCAGCCTGATGCAACCGACAGCACGACGCTGGTGACGCCGAGCAAAACGATACGCCAATTCGCCAGTACAAGCCCACTCATCGAGGATACCGCCGCGCTGTAGGGTTCATACGGTGCGCTTGTTTCAGCTGAGGGTCAACCGATCTCTATGCCGAAGCCTGAGCAGGCCCCTGCACCGCGCAGTCAGTTTCGCATCATTGGCGATCGGCGAAAACTACTCTCTGAAACTACGGTTGACTTGATCCAGCAAGGGCTTCGTCAAGTAGGAAATGACTGTCCTCTCACCAGTGGAAACGAAGATGTCCACCGGCATGCCAGGGACTAATTTCAATTCGCCGAGCTTTTTAAGCTCCCCAGGAGTGATAGCGACTCGCCCCGTAAAATAGGAAGCGCCCGTGCGTTCGTCTTTCGATGCATCGGCAGCGATCTGGATCACACGCCCGGAAATTTCTTGTGTCTTCTCTGATGAGAACGCGGTGAAAAGCAGCCGCGCAGTATTCCCGGGCACTACTTGATCTATGTCAGTGGCTGAAAATTTCGCCTCGACAATCAGAGCATCCGATTGCGGGACGATAACGAGAACCTGTTCGGCCGGCGTAATCACACCGCCCACCGTATGAACGGCGAGTTCGTGAACGACGCCGGACACAGGTGCACGCAGCACAACGCGATCAAGCCTGTCCTGACCTGCAGCTCGCCGCTCTTTAAGCTCGGCAACTTTGACTTCGATGGAGCGGATCTCGCGTTGCGAATCCGATCGCATGGTCTGGTCGATGCCGATCAGTTGAACTTTGATCTCGCTGATTTGTCCATGAGCACGGGCAATCTGTGCGACGAGTGCGCCGTGTTCACCGCGCAGGCGCGTGGCTTCACGCTCCATTGCGTAGACGCGACTGACCGGAGTGAGTTTTTGCGCGTGCAGAACCCGAATCTGATCAAGCTCCTTGTCGATCAAATCGAGCTCGCCCTTCTTTGCGTCACGCTGCGCTTCCAAGCCGGATATCTCGATCTCTAGCTGGTCGATCCTAAGCGAGAGTTGTTCTTTGTGGCTGGTACGAGTTTTTTGGTTCTCGAGAAATAGCCGTTGCTCCCCCGAGATAACGCTAACGGCATCTTTTCTCGATTCCTGGAAGTCGGCAGGCAAAGTGAAAGTTTCCTGTCCATCTCTCTCGGCAATAAGTCTGGCAGTACGTGCCGTCAACTCGGTCAATTGCCCATCGATGATGGCAAGTTCGGAGCGGATTTGTGTGTCGTCGAGCTTAAGAACGACATCACCGGCTTGCACCTCATCTCCGTTCTGAACTGTAATGGCAGATACGATCCCGCCGTCGCGATGCTGAACCTTCTTGACATGGCGCTCGACGACGACAGTGCCGCTGGCGATGACCGCGCCCGACAATTGCGCCGATGCCGCCCATCCGCCAATTCCAAAGACGAGCCCGGCCATGACAACGGCGCCGAAGATCATATGGCCACGGGTGGAGAACGTTTGCTCCTTCTTTGTGGCCTTCATCTTATCGCTTCCATCGGTCATGGTACTCGTCCCAAACTTCTAAGGAATAACGTCCCTGGGTGGTGGTGCTCCAACAAGTATTGCGCCGCAAAGTTAGCCAGAGCCGCTACTGTCTCTTTCGCGATAGAAATCATCATCAGTCAGTTCGTAATGGCCAATGAGTTCAATTTCGAATTCATGAGCCGAGAGTTCGTCGTCGATATTGCCTTCTATGATCGTCAATTCCTGTGACTCGAAACTGTCATAGCGAAAGCGAATTTGGCCAGGTTCTGTAAATTCGGCTCCTTGGCTGATGAGGACGAATTTCGTGAAACCGAGATCATCAAGTGTATCGGCGGCTTCGGTGCTCAGCTGCTTGATATTGATGGAATCGCCGACCTCGAAATCCATAATCCTGTCGCGATAACCTTCGCCATAGCCTGTATTTGAACTCTCGAAAACAAAGACGTCCTGGCCATTGCCACCGGTGAGAACATTAACTGCATCACTCGCGACGAGCGTATCGTCGCCATGACCGCCAATTGCCTCTTCTACGGATTGGAGGGTATCCGTTCCGATGTCATCGCCAGAAGCAAACCCAGTGCCAAGATCTATGACGACATCGGCAACCGAGGCGGATGCGTCGTAGGAATCGGCTCCATCACCGCCGTCAATGTCGTCATCGCCATCGTCGATCGTAGCAACGAACGTATCATTGTGGTTGCCACCCGAAAGGAAGTCATCGCCGTCACCGCCATTAATCACATCGGCGCCATCGTCTCCCGCAATAACGTTAACTGTGTCATTGCCGACAAGAATATCCGACCCTGCGGATCCAATGACATTCTCGATGTCGGTAAAGGTATCCTGGCCTGTTTCCGAGCTAAGCGAAATTCCTACCGTCAAGTCGACATGAACAGGTGCGGTTACCTCGGAGAAGTCGAGGGTATCGACCCCATCGCCGCCGAAAATACCGTCATCTCCATCGTCGATCGTGGCAACAAACGTATCATTTCCGTTGCCGCCCGAGAGAGTATCAGCACCGCCACGGCCTTCAACGATATCGTTGCCGCTAAACCCATCGATCGTATTCGAGTCATCGTTACCAACGATTTGATCGTTGCCCGTGCTGCCGACGACATTCTCAATGCTGATGAGGGTGTCGTTACCGGTTGATTGGCCTGACGACGAGAATGCAGCAAGGTCGACACGAATAGATGTTGACGTATCGGCTGCCGAGTAGGTGTCACTACCATCGCCGCCGTCTATGACGTCATTTCCGTCGTTTTCAGCAGCGATAAAGGTATCGTCGCCGTCTTCGCCCCACAGGACATCATTTCCGATATCACCGTGAATGAGATCATCCCCGGCACCGCCGAAGACGACATCATTTCCGGCGCCTGCAAATATCTGATCGTTGCCCTCATGCCCGAAGATGATGTCATCGCCGTCGCCACCGACTAGCCGATCATTCCCGCTGCGGCCGTAGATGACATCATCGCCTTCCCGGCCGATAACGGTGTCGTCTCCACCAAGTGCGTCAATGATATCGGCGGACGGCGAACCGGCGATGATGTCGTTGCCGTCTGTTCCCACGATTTTAACAGGTGGTGCTTCTATGAATTCTAACGTAGCCAGCTGCGCGACGCTCAGTGCCTGGTCCGTCACATTATAGCTGAACGTAACGGTATCGGTAGCGCCTCTTTCAGGCGTGTAGAGCCAAGTGTCAGTGCCGTGCGGTGTGAGCGTGCCGCTGGAGGACGACAGATTTACGACATGAAGTTGATCTCCGTCGGCATCGTGAGCTCCCGCGAGAAGCGCGGTCGCAGAAATCAAAACCGACATATTGACGTACTGCGGCTGCATCCTCACAGGGTTCGACACAGTAGGGCGCTGATTGAGCCGGTCCTCGGCCGAATCCGAATCATCATCCCCGTCGGCTACGGGATCCTCCGAGCTACTACCACCGTTCGATCCCCCACTGTTGGACCCTGTGGTGTCGTCATCATCGCGGTCGTCAGAAGACGATTGTTTTGGCGGCTTCTGTTTTCCGCCACCACCACCGCCGCCTCCGTTGCGGCCCAATCCACCGGAGCCCGCGTCTGAAGACGGAAGTGTGATACCAACCCCTGGCTTGAACGCATAAAGCGCTTCATTGTCGTTGAGAGGGACCGCAGGCGTAGCACGTAGCTGTATGTCTTGCGTCCCGGCGCTCGAGTCGAACATGAACTGCGAGCGGCCAAGAGGCGTGCTTAGCAGCCGGATAACCTCTGAATCGCTTGCTGGGACTTCGCCAATCGTTTCCTGATCAACTGTTTGAAGCGGCGCGGCTGACGTCAGGTCATTGTTGATTGAAACGAGCGAGAGGCTGCTTTCGCTTCCGGCAACGCTAGTTATAGGTGCTTGATCCGCGTCAGCGTTGGTACCAAGAAACTGCTTAACAACACCGCCAAGAAGGGCGATCGCAGCGATGATCTTGGCCACCGACTTCTTATGTGAGCGTGGTTGATCACCCTCGTTGTTCTCGCTGAACGGGCGGAGCGGCGATCCATCATCGAGCCGAGTAACTTTATCGTTTACTAGCGGGCCCATTGTCTTAACTCCCACCTGATGATTGTCATGCCGTGCGGGCACTAGGTGCAACCGATTTAGCCGGAATGGCTGGCACACTTGGATGACGTGCTGGTTCCTTGATGATGTCTTCCTTCGGACCGAAGGCAGCCAGTCGTCCATTTTGTACGACGCCTACCAGATCGCAGGCATTGAGCGCACTGGGGCGATGCGCTACGACAATGGTTATGCCGCCGCGAGCGCGAATACCGGCAATCGCAGCGCTCAGTGCTTCATCGCCCTCCGCGTCGAGATTCGAATTCGGTTCGTCCAGAACGATAACGAAGGGATCGTCATAAAGCGCACGCGCCAACGCAATGCGCTGCCGTTGTCCGCCAGACAGTCCGCTGCCGCCAGCACCGAGCTCCGTTTGATAGCCGTTGGGAAGGCGAATGATCATCTCGTGGACGCCGGCTGCCTTCGCAGCCTTCAGAATCTTGTCGTTAGGCAGCTCCGGATCAAACCGGCAGATGTTAGCGGCAATGGTTCCATCAAGTAGTGACACGTCCTGGGGCAAATAGCCGATATAGTGGCCGAGCTCCTCGCGCGGCCATTGATCGAGATCGGCACCATCAAGACGAACACATCCGCGAACGAGTGGCCATATCCCGGTAACGCCTTTGACAAGCGATGACTTGCCGCCACCGCTCGGCCCGATCAGCCCAAGCGCCTGTCCGGCTTTGAGCTCAAACCCAACATCGGCCAGAACGACAGAGCCCGTACCTGGAATGGCGACCGTAATTTTCTCAACCGACATCGTTGAACTCGGAGGGTCAAGTTTGAGCTTCGCAGCTGTGCCCTTTTCGAGAATAGATAGCGTCTCGCCCAGGCGCTTGTAGCTGCGGCGCGCAGCGGCAAGATTTTTCCATTGACCAATTATGAGATCAACGGGCGCAAGTGCGCGCGCTGATGCGACTGACGCAGCAACGATCGCACCCGCCGTTAGGTCACCCATAATCGTCAAATAGGCGCCAAGTCCCAAAACGGCCGACTGCAGCATCATGCGCAGAACTTTCGAAATGCCGCTGAATGAGCCGACAATATCAGACGTTTTGCTGTGTAGGGCTAGATGTTCACGATTGATTTCGTCGTATCGCGTCACCGCGCGAGATGCAAAGCCCATGGCATGAAGGACTTCAGCATTGCGCGCATGGGAATCTGCAACTGCGGCCCGACGGATTGCCGACTTCTGCGTATCAGCGCTGTGCGAGTGAGTAACGATTTCGGTAAGCACTGTCAGTAGCCCAAGAACCACCGCACCGCTAATCGCCAGCAGACCAAGCATTGGATGAAGCATGTAGACGAATGCGATATAGACCGGCATCCACGGCAGATCGAAAAGTGCCGTTGGAGCGGGGCTTGCGAGGCATTGGCGTACCGCATCTACATCGCGACCACGCTCCAGAGCCTCACTCGTCGAAAATCCAAAGCGAGGCATGTCGATCGCCACTTTGTGGGCAAGTGGCGCCAATTCTTTGTCAAAGCGTCCGGAAATTCGAACGAGAATTTGCGAACGTACAACGTCGAGTACGCCTTGGAATAGATAAAGGCCGATCGCCATGATGGACAAGGCAACCAGCGTGGGAACGCTTTGGCTTGTCAGAGCGCGATCATAGATCTGAAGCATGTAGATGGCGCCGGTCAGTGCCAGAATGTTCACAACGCCGGAAATTGTAAAAAGATACGCAACGGCCCCCCTTATGCCACCAAGAACACGCGCTGGTGACTTACTGAGAGTAGATATTTTAGCGTCGGTTCTCTTACTCGACATGCCACATCTCCGATCGCAAAACGGTTAGATTCATTGCTTGGCCGCAGAAGAGAAAAGGAAACCGAAGCGCGCCGGCTTCGGTCTCCAATTGGATTTCAAACAAGATCCTGTTCGTTGAGATCGGTTCGCCCCGCAATCTTGATGCTAAAGTCTGCATCATTGTCGTTGTCGAGTGTTCCTTCGAGGTAGGTATCGCTACCTTCTACGCGGAACTGAAGTTGCCCTGCCGCCGTGAATGAGTTTGTAAGTGTAAAGTCTTGGCCCGCACCCAGGCTCCCTGCGATGCCGCTGAGGTCAATCTTGTCGCCCGCTGTAAAGCCGATGATTTCGTCACCATTGGCATTTGCAGCTGTTTCGAACACGAATGTGTCATTGCCAGCACCGCCCGACATGACGTTCACTGCGCTGCTTGCAATGATGGAGTCATGACCTGAGCCGCCCTTAAAGTTCTCGATACTGTCGATCGTATCGGAACCAGACTCGGAACTCGTTACGGTCCCACCCGACCCAAGGTTGGCTGTGATGTTGGCCGTGATAGCTTCCATATCGAGTGTGTCGAAGCCCGTGCCGCCATGATAGACGTCATTGCCATCACCAAAGTTTGCAATGAACAGGTCATCGCCAGCCCCGCCATCAATGACGTCTTGGTCTGTGCCGCCGTCAAGAATATCGTTGCCATCGCCTCCCGATATTCTATCGCGTCCGCTGCCTCCGAAGACTGTATCGTCACCAGCACCTGCACTTAGAGTGTCGTTGCCGGAGTTTCCGAAAAGGAGGTCGTTTCCGCTGTCCGTGTAGACGATATCATCGCCGCTACCGCCTACTGCTGTATCGTCGCCACCCAGTGCAATGATGGTGTCGTCGCCCAAGCCACCGTCGAGCATGTCGCCGGCTGCGCTCCCGAAGAGCGCATTTTCACCTTCATCGCCCTGCGCAATGACGGGTGTCGCAGTATT
>AERA01011425.1_pt1 | contig 24413 bp, 20 predicted proteins | sample 267968 | NCBI WGS metagenome assembly AERA01 (sample SAMN02954363, study PRJNA61401) | activated sludge metagenome | biome: terrestrial; feature: wastewater treatment plant; material: activated biomass; isolation source: activated biomass of an industrial wastewater treatment plant | reverse complement strand
CACAGCGGTACATAGGGCAAGACCCGGAGGAGGGTTTTCAAGTAGTTCCTTTTCGTACGCCGACGGTACAAGTGATGTGGATTGGTGATGGCTTGAGCGCCTGTGCGGGCGAATTTAGGCCAAAACACCAAACCCGGGGAATTGAATCATGGCGACAGCAAAAAAAAGCGCCCCGGACTGGAGCGCTCTTTTCGTTCTCATTATTCCACAATCAGCTGAGCGGCCACTATGAACCGCACATCACACATCCTTCTTCCATGGTACAAACCGGGCCTGAAGCGGCTTCCATTTCGGGTGCGTTGGAAGACGTATTGAGTGTGGTATCGTCTGTATTGTCATTCGCTGTATTGGACTTTGAATTGGTCTTCACAAATTTCCGCTGATGTTTTTCACCCAGCGTGAATTTGATGGGATCGACCGCTGCTTTTCCGCGCAGGTAGTACATCCCGGTCTTAAGCCCTTTTTGCCAGGCATAGAAATGCATGCTGGACAGTTTGCCGAGGTTCGGGCTTTCCATGAAGAGATTCAGGCTTTGGCTCTGGCAGATGAACGCGCCGCGATCCGCTGCCATGTCGATGATCGTTTTCTGGCTGATCTCCCACACGGTCTTGTAGCGTTCTTTCAATTCTGCCGGGATACCGGGGAGTTGTTGAACACTGCCATTATGGGCAATGAGTAATTCTTTCATCTCTTCATCCCAGAGGTCCAGGCGGATCAGGTCGTTCAACAAATGTTTGTTGACAACGATGTACTCGCCACTCAAGGTGCGGCGGGTGTAGATGTTCGTCGTGTAGGGTTCAATGCATTCGTTGTTGCCCAGGATCTGGCTGGTTGATGCTGTTAGGCATCGGGGCAAGCAACAGGCTATTCCGCAAGCCGTGTGTCTTGATGGCCTGCTTCAGACTTGCCCAGTCCCAGCGATTACTGGGTTCAACACCCCACATGTCGAACTGGAGAATGCCTTCGCTGGCCGGCGAGCCCGGGAATGTCTCATAATGACCGTCTTTTTGGGCAATGGCATTGGATTCGGTCAGGGCTGCGAAGTAGATCGTTTCGAAAATATCGCTGTTCAGTTTTCGTGCTTCCGGACTGTCAAACGCAAAGCCCATCATAATAAAGGCATCGGCGAGGCCCTGCACACCAATCCCGATGGGTCTGTGTCTCATATTGCTCTTACGCGCTTCGGGTACGGGGTAGTAGTTGACGTCGATGACCTTGTTGAGGTTTCGGGTCACGACCCGGCTGATCTCATAGAGCTTGTTAAAATCGAACTGGCCATCCTCCACGAACTTGGGCAGCGCGATGCTGGCCAGGTTGCACACCGCGACTTCATCCGGTGCTGTGTATTCGATGATCTCGGTGCAGAGATTGGAAGAGCGAATGGTGCCGAGATTTTTCTGATTGCTTTTCTTGTTGGCGGCATCCTTGTACAGCATATATGGTGTGCCGGTTTCGACCTGACTGCTGATGATGGCCGTCCAGATATCCTGGGCGCGCATCACTTTGCGGGCGCGGCCTTCCTGTTCGTATTTGTGATACAGGGCTTCGAATTCTCCGCCATAGGAATCGTACAGACCCGGCGCTTCATTCGGACAGAACAATGACCAGTTCTCGTCATTCTTCACGCGCTCCATAAAGAGATCCGGTATCCACAGTGCGTAGAACAGATCGCGGGCGCGGAGTTCTTCTTTACCATGGTTTTTCTTCAGATCGAGGAATTCCATGATGTCGGCATGCCAGGGTTCGAGGTATACGGCGAAGGCGCCTTTGCGTTTGCCACCGCCCTGGTCGACATAGCGGGCTGTGTCGTTGAAGACTTTGAGCATCGGGATGATCCCGTTACTGGTGCCGCCCGTCCCTTTGATATAGCTACCGGTGGCCCGGATATTGTGAATGCTGATCCCGATCCCGCCGGCTGACTGGCTGATCTTGGCGCAACGGGCCAGGGTATCAAAAATACCAGGGATGCTATCGTCCGTCATGCTCAACAAAAAGCAACTGCTCAGTTGCGGCCTTGGTGTGCCGGCGTTAAACAATGTAGGCGTCGCGTGGATAAACCACTTCTCTGACATCAGGTGATACGTCTCGATCGCGGAATCGATATCCTCACCATGGATGCCAACCGCTGCACGCATCAGCATGTGCTGCGGACGCTCGACTACCTGGCCGTCCATGCGCAGGAGGTAAGACCGCTCCAGTGTTTTGAACCCGAAATAATCAAAAGTGAAATCCCGGTCATAGATGATTGCGCTGTCGAGTTGATCGGCATGCTGGCGAATGATCGTCATCGTGGTGTCGCTGATCAGGCCGGCTTTCATCCCGGTGGCCGGGTCGATATAATCGTACAGCATTTCCATGGTCTGGCTGAACGACTTTTCGGAGTTTTTGTGCAGGTTGGAGATGGCAATCCGGGCCGCCAGTAAAGCGTAATCCGGATGTACAGCAGCCATCGATGCCGCGGTTTCGGCGGCCAGGTTGTCCAGGTTGGATGTATGGACGCCATCATAGAGGCCCTCAATGACCTTCATGGAGATCTTGATGGGATTGACGTGATCGGACAGGCCATAAACCAACTTCTTCACACGGGCTGTGATCTTGTCAAAGCTTACCTCTTCTCGTTTTCCGTTTCTTTTAATGACTTGCATAGTGCTGGAGGGAATAGTTTAGGGTGATAGATATAGTGATGGGTGGTTCGGTTGGTCTAGAAATCTTCGTCGATAGTGAATACCTGGTTCTCGCGGTTGGTCATCACGCCGGCCTTTTGATAATCCCCGACGCGTTTTTCAAAGAAATTGGTCTTCCCGGTCATGGAGATCAGGTCCATCCAGGGGAATGGATTCTCGACGTTGTAAACTTTGGTTAATCCCAGGGCCACCAGGAGGCGATCAGCCACAAACTCGATGTACTGACACATCAGGTCGGCATTCATCCCGATGAGTTTCACTGGCAGGGCATCGGAGACAAACTCCTTTTCGATATTGACTGCGTCGGTGATAATGTCACGGACTGTCTGCTCCGGCAGATGATTTCTGAGATGGTTATTATATAACAGGCAGGCGAAATCGCAGTGCATGCCTTCGTCGCGGGAGATCAGTTCGTTGGAGAATGACAATCCCGGCATCAGACCCCGTTTCTTCAGCCAGAAGATGGAGCAAAAGGATCCTGAGAAGAAAATACCTTCTACCGCGGCAAAAGCGATCAGGCGTTCATGGAAATTTCCTTTATCAATCCAGCGCAGCGCCCAATCCGCTTTTTTCTTGACGCAATCCAGGTTGTCAACGGCATTAAAAAGGAAGTCTTTTTCCTTTGTGTCTTTGATATAGGTGTCAATCAGCAGACTGTAGGTCTCAGAGTGGATATTCTCCATCATGATCTGGAAGCCGTAGAAGAATTTGGCCTCGGTGTACTGGACCTCCGTGACCATGTGCTCGGCGAGGTTCTCATTGACGATACCGTCGCTGGCAGCAAAAAAGGCCAGCACATGTTTGATAAAGTGACGCTCGTCGTCATTCAGTTTATGGGTCCAGTCATGGAGGTCTTGCTGGAGATCAATTTCTTCGGCGGTCCAGAAATTGGCTTCGGACATTTTATAGAACTTCCAGATATCATGGTGCTGGATAGGGAAAATGACAAATCGGCCAGGGTTTTCCTGAAGGATGGGTTCGGTCTGCGTCATGGTCAGCGTCTCTTCTTTCATTTTTGGGTCTGAATATTTTCTGTTGGTTTCAAAATCAGGTTGTTCCATTGTGCTTCATCGAGAGGCGACTCCTTTATGGCTCTCTCTGCCGGTACAAGCGGAGGAAAGAGCGGCCTGCTGAAAATCCCGTTTACATCGAGCTTCTCAGGTGTTGGGGAAACCCTCTAAATGCTATTTGCTAACCAAACCGTAGGGAGAAGGCGCTTTTCGTAGTGACGGATACACCCCCCGGTTTGATGGCACTAAATAAATGAAGTTTTATTCTAATATGAAAATAAATTTTCCACATCATGTGGAAAAAATGTATAATATATTGACAGATAGCCTCCTACACAGATAAATATTTTTTCGGCTTGTGTAAAACTATTGGAAATCCAGTTTTAAGGCCTCCGGAATGTGGAAAACGTCGGCAAAATGGTGGATTTCGTCGGCTATTTTCTATAATTCGTTGACCGACAAGGATTCAGAAAATATTCTTCCGGCGAAAGAACCAGACCAGGAACAGGCTGAAGGAGGCCGACAGGATCAAGATAATGTAAAATGCCCCGCCTGTGGCCTGGAACGGCAGGCTCACATTCATTCCGAAGAAGCTGGCCACCAGGGTCGGGACCATGAGGATAATGGTGATGACCGTCAGGCGCTGGATAAAAGTGTTCAGGTTATTGGAAATGATCGAGGTATACGCTTCCATGGTGCCGCTGAGGATATTGGTATAGATATTGGCCATACTAAGCGCCTGCCCGTTGTCAATAAGGATATCCTCAAAGAAAGCGGACTCTTCCTCCTGCTCGCCGAGTTTCAGAAAATCGGTGCGTTTGATCTTCAGCTTCAATAGCTCGTTGGATCCCAGGGCATTCACGAAATAGACCAGGCTCTTTTCAATCCGCAGCAGTTGCTTCAGTTCTGCATTCCGGCTCGAATGATAGAGTTCGTTTTCAATCACGTTCCGTTTGAGATTCAGTTTTTTCAAACTGTCCATGAACCGGATGACATTCTGCTCGAAGATCTGCAGCACGAACATTTGCTCATTGGCCGGATCAAAGGACCGGATGCGCCCTTCAATAAACCGCTGGAAGATCGGGTTCTCATATGCGCTGATCGTCACGACATGATCCTGGGTCAGGATGATCCCGACGGGCGCTGTGATATACATGGCTTCACTTTCCTGGTCAATATCGTGCAGCATCGGCGTATTGACCAGGATAAAGCGCACATCGTCCTCCCGCTCATAGCGCGAACGCTCCTCAAGGTCAAGCGAGTCCGTCAGAAAATCAATGGGAATGGCAAATTCTTCCGCCAGGTGGTCTAACTCCTGCGCTTCAAACGGCGGCGAAATATTGATCCAACAGGAAAGCACAGGGCTGTCCAGCTCCGTCAGACGTCCGTCTACGATATGATAGTAACGGGTCATAACAACTGCAACTTTCCATTTACGGATGAAAGATTTGATTCAGCCCTCAAAAGTAGGAAAACCATTCGCTACTGGCAACCTGCAAAGACCAGGCCCGAAATTTCAGGCCACACGGGATATGTCCTGTACATACAATTGGAGCAACGAGCCCAATTCATTGGATGATGAGGACCACTGCAATGGCAAGCCGGATTTCCAGCGATAATATTCCTCGATGATATCCGCTTGCTGCTCGAAATTGAAACGCAGTAAACCTCCGGTCAATCGACCTTGCTGCAAACCGTTCAATCCTCCGTAATCGTATCCTCCACCCCATCGCTGTGCATGGATCGCTTCTGCGATATACACACTGCCGAAATGCAGATACTGCCATACATGCACCAGCTCATGGATCAATAGCTCGGACGGGATATGTTCATTGCCATTGATCGTATAAAAACTGACATATGCCGAGGTCTTCCCTTTGCGCACAGGCAAGGAGCCGGTATCAACTGAAACGAGATGTACTGGAAATGACGAACCGAAAAATTGCAAAGCAAGTTGCTTTTCATGCGCAAGTAATGGCCTGGTCTTCCATTTGACCCAATCCCCGATTGTCATATAGATCCATGCTGCAGGGGTCAGATCCATGATCAACATCAACAAACCGCTCAGCCATCGAAGAAACTGATGGTTGCCATGCGGACGATCCACCCAACTCATCCACAGCAGCAGGCGGATCAACCGGCCAGGCCACTGCACGATGAAGTCCAGCAACCGCAGTACCATCATGCGAATTCGCCAGGGCATGATTATTGAAAATGAATAGTTTTAACCGGGTTCACCCGGCTGACCAGGTATGTCGGTGCGATCAGACACAAGCCGATGAGCAATAGCGACCCGACATTTACCACCACTAAATGCCAGGGCAGAACCATGACCGGCGCGTAATCCAGGTAGTAATCCGTCTCATCGAGTTTGATCAGGCGAAAGTGGTGTTGAACCCACGCCAGTCCAAGGCCGAGCACATTCCCAATCAAGATCCCGCCAACAGTAATCCAGAGGGCAAACCAAAGAAAGATGTGCCGGACAGACCGGTTCGTGGCCCCGATACTTTTTAGAATGCCAATCATTTGTGTGCGCTCCAGAATGAGGATCAATAATGCAGTGATCATATTGATAATCGCCACGGCCAGCATCAACCCGATGATGACAATCGTATTGATATCCTGCAGCTCAAGCCATTCAAACAAACTCGGAAATTTCTCGCGGATCGTTTCCGCATAGAGATGCGCCGGGATCTCTTCACGATAAATGTATTCCGCGATCTTATCCAGGTCATCAATATGGTCGACAACCACTTCCAGTCCGCTGATTTGCAAACTGTCCAGGTCAAGCACTTCCCGGATCCGCTCAATACTTGCGAGGGCAAACTTCGCATCATTTTCCTCCAGACCTGTTTTATATAATCCTTTGATCGTAAACCGGCGCTGGATCTGATTTCCTTCGCGCACAAAATAGACGATCAGCTTGTCCCCGACGGACAGGCGCAACCGGTTGGCCGTGACAGTGGAAATGATCAGTTCATCAGCCGCAATACCCTGCCACACATCACCGGATTCATTGAACTGATTGATATGCGACCAATGAAACGTTTCATCGATGCCTTTCAGCACTACACCTTCAAGTTGATCATTATGGGTGATAATGCCCGGCAAATAGATATAGGGATGCACGTGGGCCACACCTCCTTTGGTCCATGACGGATCGTCGACCTGCACTTGCTCAATCGATTGAATGGAATTGACCAATGCGGTATCCATATCAAACGGCAAGGCTTCATATGATCGGATCGATCTCGGATCGGAAATGTGGATATGGCCCCAAAAACCAAAGATCTTCCGGGTGATCTCCTGTTTAAACCCGGTCATCAACGCCAGGGAAAGGATCATGACCGCGACAGAAAGGCCAACAGCACCGGTCGCCATCCAGATAATAATGCGCGTAAAACCGCCACTTTGGGCCGTCATTAATCGCCGCGCTGTCCATGCTTCAAAGGCCATGCAAATCGTCGTTCAGGACAAATGTGGGGTCAAATTTTCATTTTTGCAGTTGCAAATTGATCATTTATAGCAAACAAACCATGAAATCACTGATTGAGGAATTGACCTGGCGAGGTATGATTCAGGACATGACACCCGGCTTGGAAGACCGGTTAAAAGAAGGCCCGGTCACGGGTTATATCGGATTTGACCCCACAGCGCCCTCCCTGACGTTGGGCAATTATGTTCAGATCATGCTACTCATCCATTTCCAGCGATGCGGCCATCGACCGGTCGTGTTGATGGGTGGTGCGACCGGAAGGATTGGAGATCCATCCGGTAAAGACGCTGAGCGCGAACTTAAGAGTTACCATGAACTGGATTGGAACCTCGAACATCAGAGCGAGCAGATGCGCGGTTTGCTTGACTTTGATCATCCGGAACACGGCGCGGTCCTGGTGAATAATTTCGAATTCTACCGGGATATGAATGTGCTGACCTTTCTCCGCGAAGTGGGAAAACATCTGACGATCAACTACATGATGTCGAAGGAATCGGTGAAGCGCCGAGTAGAGACCGGGATGTCATATACTGAGTTCAGCTACCAATTGCTTCAGGCTTATGATTACCTCTGCCTGTACAAGGATTACAACTGCACGCTGCAAATGGGCGGCTCTGATCAGTGGGGCAATATCACATCCGGCACTGAATTTATCCGACGCAATGTGGCGGAAAGCGAAGTACACGCGTTAACTACACCGCTATTGACCAAGGCGGATGGAAAAAAATTCGGCAAATCGGAGGAAGGCAATATCTGGCTGGATCCCAAACTGACCTCCCCGTACAAGTTTTTCCAGTTCTGGATCAATGTCGATGATCGTGATCTGCCCAAACTGTTCCGGTACTTCTCTCTGAAGGGAAAGGAGGAAATCGAATCCCTGGAATCCCAACACGCGAATGATCCGAATGAACTGAAGATGATCCTTGCTGAAGAGATCACCTCGCGCATCCACGGCCATGAAGCATTCGAGAGCGCACGAAATGTTTCCTCTATCCTGTTCAATCCAAAGGCTGACCAGGAAGGCTTGATGAGATTGTCCGAGGCGGATTTCAAATTGATGGCCCAGGAGATCCCGCATTCATCCTTCATTTCCAATGCGCTGGACAAGCCCATGAATATCGTCGAGCTGCTGACCCAGGCCAATGCGTTCCCCACCAAAAGTGAAGCCCGGCGTGCCGTACAGCAAAACGCGGTGGCGATCAACATGAACAAGATCAATGACATTCAGGCCGAAGTCAGCGCGGACCACCTGATCCACGGCCGGTACATGCTGGTGGAGCACGGGAAAAAGCACAAGCGCATCCTGTCGTTTGGCTAAATCCCTACATTTGCCCTCCAGACCGGAGAGATGCCAGAGCGGTCGAATGGGACGGTCTCGAAAACCGTTGTACGGGCAACTGTACCGAGGGTTCGAATCCCTCTCTCTCCGCCTCCGCTCACCGAAGCAATGACAGAATGAAACATATTTGACAGTAGGCAAGTTTTAATCATTGCGAAGGTGAGCTACAATCCCTGCTTCGGTGAGCTTCGGCGGATGAAATCTGCAAACACATTGATATGATACTTCCGAAGCCATGACCAGAATAAGAACACTGACAACCCTGAAAATCGCACACATGGCGAAGGTGAGCTACAATCCCTGCTTCGGTGAGCTTCGGCGGATGAAATCCGCAAACACATTGACATGATACTTCCGAAGCCATGAGCATCAACATTCCCCCGCGCTACCTGGCCAAATTCGGCATAGAGATCATTCTCCTCAGCGCCACCATTTTCATCTATTACACCAGCAAGGAGTGGTTCCACCAGTTTGAATGGCTGGGCACGATCATGCTGGTGATCATGCGGTTCCTGATCTTCCTGTTCGGCGCCAGTGTCATCGTCAGACTCCTGGCCATGATCTATCGCGGTAGAAAATCATTGGCCTATAACAAAAAGGACAATGTGACCATCGGGCTGAGCAATCTTTTCCTGCTGGTGCTCACGGTCTATGGGGCCATCTCTGTTTTTGGATTGTTCGGGGTCAGCTTTTCCGCCATGTTCGCTACCCTGTCGATCGTGGCCGCGGCATTGGCTATTCTGTCCAAAGATTTTATCGCCGACATTATCAGTGGCGTGGTGATCAGTTTCAGCAAGGAAATCAATATTGAAGATCATGTCAAGATCGGCGATCAGAAAGGGAAGATCATCGACATCAATATTGCCAAGACCACACTGCTGAATGAAGATGATGACATTATCTATTTACCGAATTCGGCTGTCTTTTCCAGCAATGTGATCAACTACACCAAAAAGCAACTCAAGAAAACCAGTATTGAATTCGAAGCCCCGATCGGCACGTTTTCCACCGTGGAAGATCTCGAAGCCAAACTCATTCAATCCCTTTCGGAATATCACAGTCATATTGAACCCCAATCCTATTATCTCCGCGTGACTTCGATTCACAAGGATTATGTGGCTTTCAAGTTCCAGTATATTCTCAAGCAATTCAATCGCCAGATGGAGCGGGAGATCAAGCGCAAAGCTGTACGCCAGATCATCCGGCAAACTCATCAGCATCCGCCAAAATCCGGCAGCCGGTCATGACCGATCACGCCGAACATATCCGGCAACACGATGCACGCCGCATTATCCTCACCGCGCAAGGCTGGCATAAAAAGGAACCGTTTGGACGAGGCATCAATAGTCTCCCGAGGATCATCGATCACCTGGGCTATGTGCAAATCGATACCATCTCTGTCATTGCCCGCGCCCATCATCATATACTCTGGAATCGCACTTCGCATTATGACCCCACCTGGCTCGAAAAGGCACAATACCAGAAGCGTGAAATTTTTGAATACTGGGCGCACGCTGCTGCCTACCTCCCCATGGCAGATTACCGGTTCAGCCTTCCGGTGATGCAGGTGTTCCGGGACAAGAAGGATCGATGGCCCAAATCGGGTAAACAGGTGATGAAGGAAGTCCTGAAGCGAATTGAGATCGATGGCCCGGTCATGTCCCGTCATTTTGAATCCGATCACAAAGGCGGTTCCTGGTGGGACTGGAAGCCGGCCAAGTGGGCCCTGCAACGTCTCTACCTCGAAGGCCGGATCATGATCAGTCACCGGGAAAATTTTCAACGGGTATATGATCTCCCCGAACGCATCATTCCTTCCCACATTGACACCACTACGCCAACTCTCCGCGAGTATTATACATATCTGATCACCAACACCATAAAAGCACAGGGACTGGCCGGGCGAAAGGACCTGATCCATCTCCGGCATATTGATCACAAAACGTTTGACCTGGTGTTGCATGAATTGCTGGAAGCAGAACAAATAGTCGCCGTAAAACCGGAAACAAAAGGCGTGTACTACACCACACCGGAACAGCTCGAACAGCGTAATCGGATCATCACCCAAATTCAAATCCTCTCGCCGTTTGACAACACCGTGATCTGGCGAAAGCGACTGAAGGAGATCTTTGATTTCGATTATACACTGGAGTGCTATGTGCCATCGGCAAAACGGCAGTTTGGCTATTTCTGTCTCCCGATATTATTCGGAACCGCGTTCATCGGGCGGATGGATGTAAAAGCCGATCGCAAAAATGAAACACTGCAAATCCACCATCTTTATTTGAAACCGAAGTACATATCGCTATTGAAGGAAGATCGATTTTCCGACAGCCTGCAAGCGTTTGCAGTGTTCAATGGTTGCCATGAAATCAAATGGCCGAAAAAGATAAAGACGGAACCTTAAAGCCACTTGTTTTTGGTGAATGGCTGAAACCCGACAAGGGCCGGCAACAGGCCGGATAAATGATCGGACACCATCAATAATCTTCTGGCATCCGCGCTCAGGAATCCTTCCTCGACCATCAAGTCGGCCTGCCGGATCAAGGGGTCGAAGTATCCATTCGGATTGTACAGCACGATAGGTTTCTGATGCAGATGGATTTGCGACCACGTCAGCGTTTCGAATAATTCATCCAGTGTCCCGAAACCACCGGGGATGGCTATAAATCCATCTGACATATTGACCATCGTGAGTTTCCGGCTGTGCATATCCGAAACCACGATCAGTTCCGTCATGCCTTTATGCGCCACTTCCTTGTCTTTCAGCAATCGGGGGATCACCCCGATCGCTTCACCACCGGCTTCCATGATTGTATCAGCCATGATGCCCATGAGCCCGATACTGCCACCGCCATTCACCAGGCGGATCCCGTTCTCCACAAAAATTTTGGCGAGCTCAACCGCATCGCGCGCATGGCGGGGATCTTTTCCGACGGAAGAACCGCAATAGACACAGACCGTACGAAGTTTATGCATAGTGCTGCAAGATAGCGGATAGACCTGATTGACGGGGTTACGCTTTTCTTACATTTACACCCCAATGCATCGGTATGGAATCGATCGAAGTGTACAAGTTTGGCGGCGCCTCCGTCCGTGATGCGGCCGGTGTACGGAATGTAGCCCGGATCCTGCGTGAAATGGCACCTCGTCCGCTGGTGGTGGTGATCTCCGCGATGGGAAAAATGACGAATGCCCTGGAAAGTATCATCCAGGCCCATTATCATCAACAGGATGAATTGAATGCGCGGCTGAAATCGTTCACCACCTATCACGAAACAATCGCCCGGGAGTTGATGGGCGACCAGGCCGAAGAATTATTGACCGATCTGAATGATCTCTGGGTTGAATTGCAATGGATCCTGGAGGAACCGCCACATTCGCACTTCCAGTATGAGTATGACCAGGTGATTGTGTTTGGTGAACTGGCCTCCACGAGGATTGTGAGTACGTACCTTGATCAACAAGGGATAACGCATGAATTACTCGACGCGCGTTCGATCATCAGGACCGGTCTGGAATACACTGAAGCCCGTGTGGATTGGGATGCAACGCAAGAAGCAATGGACCAGCTGGTGCGACCGGCTTTGGCGGAAAAAGGAATGATCCTCACACAAGGGTTCATTGGCTCAACCCCATACAACGAGAGCACATCATTGGGTCGCGAAGGTTCGGACTATACTGCGGCGATCCTGGCCTCCACCCTGGATGCGAAATCCGTGACGTTCTGGAAAGATGTCCCCGGCATCATGACCGGCGATCCCAAACGATTTGAGAAAGTGGGACGGCTTGAAGAGATCTCCTACAGGGAAGCCATCGAGATGACCTATTACGGCGCGAAAGTCATCCATCCGAAAACGATCAAGCCGCTACAGAATAAAAACATTCCCCTCTTTGTCAAATCATTTGATCATCCGTCGCTGCCCGGCACGGTGATCACCGGCGCGAAGAGCCCGTTCCTGCCCCCGATAGTTGTCGCCGAAGCGGACCAGGCGCTGATCCAGATCTCCACGAAGGATTTTTCCTTTGTCGCGGAAGAACATCTCAGCGAGATCTTTACGCACGTCGCTTCACTTCGCATCAAGGTCAACAGTATGCGGAATACCGCAGTGAGTTTTCTGCTTTGCGTCAGGAATGAACCTGAAAAAATCAACAACCTGGTCAATTTTCTCTCTACCAACTACACTGTCAATATCCAGTCTGATCTGGAACTGATCACGATCCGACATGCGAATGAATCCATGTTGAAGGAAATGCAGGCCGGGCGAGAAATCTTGTTTGAGGAGAAATTCGGGGACACGGACCAGTTTATTGTCAAGGGTTGATTGACATACTTTGAGTTGGGGAGCGGCAGTGGGTGTTTTGCTTGAAGAGGAAAGAAAGTAAGAGAGTAAGAACGTAAGACCGTAAGATTGTAATCAGTAACCGGTAATCGGTATTCAGTGACAATTGTCAATGATCCTATAAGCGAAACGAGAACTCCTCGTCCCTTGGGGCATGTTGGGTGGGGGAATTGTCATGGGGGAAAGGCAGAATGGCCGAAAGGCGGAAAGCAAATGACAAGCTCTGCTTTTGCAAAAACAATTCGTGCTAATTCGTGGAATTCGTGGCTAAAAAAAACGAGAGTTAACGAAAGGTATCGAGAGTAAAACGAAAGTCACCGAGAGTTTTGGAAAGGAATTTTTAATACTCCGTTAGGAGTTACAGGTCGGTATCACTTTTTCTCCCCAATTCAACCAATTCCCAAATTCAACCTACCGAATACCGAATACCGATTACTGATTACCAATTACTGATTACCAATTACTGATTACCAATCACCCCATGCTTCCTGCCCACTTTCGTAAACGCCTCTATCGCTTTATCCAAATGATCTCGCTCATGTCCTGCGGAGATCTGGACACGAATGCGAGCTTTGCCTTGCGGCACTACGGGATAATAAAAGCCAATCACATAAATACCTTCCTTCAGCAGATCATCGGCAAAGACCTGGGACAAAGGTGCATCATAAAGCATGACCGGAACGATCGGGTGCACACCCGGGATGATATCAAAACCGGCATCGGTCATGCCTTTCCGGAAATACTGCGTATTGTCTTCCAACTTATCACGCAGCGCCGTAGTTTCTCCGAGCATATCCAGGACGGCAATCGACGCGCCGACAATAGCCGGTGCAAGCGTGTTGGAAAATAAGTAGGGACGTGAACGCTGTCGAAGCAGATCCACTACTTCCTTTGAACCGGCCGTGAAGCCACCCGAAGCGCCGCCTAACGATTTACCAAAAGTTCCTGTGGTGATGTCGACTTTTCCAAAAACACCGCAATACTCAGCGCTGCCTCTTCCGGTCTTACCGGTAAACCCGGTGGCATGGCAATCATCCACCATGACCATCGCGTCATATTTTTGCGCGAGCTCCACGATCTTGTCCACCTGCGCGATGATGCCATCCATCGAGAATACACCATCGGTGGCAATCATCCGGCGACGCGCGCCTTTTGCTTCCTGGAGTTTGGCTTCCAGGTCAGCCATATCATTATTATTGTACCGGTAGCGTTTTGCTTTGCACAACCGGATGCCATCGATGATCGACGCGTGATTCAATGCATCGGAGATCACGGCATCTTCTTCGGTCAATAACGGTTCAAACAAACCACCATTGGCATCAAAGGCCGCGGCGTATAGGATCGCGTCTTCTGCACCAACCCATGCCGCAATTTTTTTCTCCAGGGCCTTGTGAATATCCTGTGTCCCACAAATAAAGCGAACACTGGACATGCCGAAGCCGTGCGTGCGAATCGCATCAATTGCTGCTTCAATCACCTGGGGATGAGAGGAAAGCCCGAGATAATTGTTGGCGCAAAAGTTGAGCACTTCCCCACCCTCAACCGTTGAGATCCGCGCACCTTGCGGCCCGGTGATGGTTCGTTCACGCTTGAACAATCCGGCTTCCTTGATCGCATCCAGTTCAGCCTGGATCGCCTGGTCAATTCGTTCAGACATTATTGTATTTTTTTCGTAGTTCAGTTAGCATGATCTCCGTCATTTTATCCAGATCATATTCATGTTTCCATCCCCAATCTTTTCGCGCGGGCGAATCGTCAATGCTTTCGGTCCATGATGCCGCAATCTCCTGGCGTTGATCGGGTTTATATGAAATGGTAAATGACGGGATATGTTTCTTGATGGAATCCGCAACGTCTTCCGGAGCAAAACTCATCGCGGACAAATTATAGGAGGTCCGCACCTTGATGTTTTCGACAGGTGCTTCCATCAGTTCAATTGTTGCCCGGATCGCGTCATCCATATACATCATCGGCAATTTCGTGCCGGCTTCCAGATAGCAAGTGTATTGACCGTGTTGCAAGGCCTGATGATAGATATCCACTGCATAATCGGTAGTGCCTCCACCCGGCATCGACTGATAACTGATAATGCCCGGATACCGGACCGATCGAACGTCGAGACCAAACCGTTTGTGGTAATACTGGCACCAGAGTTCTCCGGATGCTTTCGTGATCCCGTAAACCGTAGTCGGTTCGATCACGGTGTGTTGCGGGGTGCCAACGCGCGGTGTCGTCTTTCCAAACACGGCTATGGTGCTGGGAAAAAATACTTTGCGAATTCCGGTGGCCCGGCTGATCTCCAGGATGGACAACAGGCCATTCATATTGACATTCCAGGTCTTCTGTGGATTCCATTCTCCACTGGCCGACAATATCGCCGCGAGATGGTAAATGCTGGTGATGCCGTGGTCCTCAATAATTTCATTGATCCGCTGCACATTGAGAATGTCGAGCATTTCAAACGGACCGGATTCAATATCAGGCTTACGAATATCCGTGGCCAGGACATGATCAGTGCCGTGAACCTCACGCAAGGCCTGGGTCAGGACAGTACCGATCTGGCCGTTGGCGCCGGTCACCAGGATCTTTTCTGTGGATTGGGGCATGGGACTAAGGTAAGTGGATTGGATGACCTGAAAAACTGGTCAGCTCAGCCATTGATAGGTGACTAAACTGGCCAGGTAGGCTAAAGCGGTCATCATGACAAACTGGATCGCGGGCCATTTCCACGATTTGGTTTCTCGCTGCACGATAGCCAGCGTGCTCATACACTGCATGGCAAACGCGTAAAAAATAAGCAACGACCAGCTGGTAGCGGGCGTATAAACGGGTTGACCGGTTTTGAGATTGACATCCTGCCGCATGCGTGTGCGGATCGTGGCTGAATCCGTTTCATCTTCGATGCTATAGATCGTGGCCATGGTGCCGACAAACACTTCCCGCGCGGCAAAAGAACAAATAACCGCGATCCCGATTTTCCAATCAAACCCCAACGGCTCGATCACCGGTTCAATCGCTTTGCCCAGGATGCCCGCGTATGAATCTTCCAGGCGTAATTCCGTTTGCGCTCCAGGATCAAGTTGTGCCGAATCATTGTTGCCACTTCCAGGCGGACCAAAGCTGGCCAGGAACCAGAGGATCATCGAAATGATCAAAATGATCTTTCCCGCGCCGACCACAAACGCTTTTGTTTTTTCGAAGACGAGGAAGAATAAATTTTTTGCCACCGGTGGCCGATAGACCGGCAACTCCATCATCAGATATCCCCGGTCCTGCGAACGGATGAGTTTTTTAAGGACCAAAGCGGATAATAATGCCGCGATGATTCCAAGACCATATAGGCCCATCAAGGCCAAACCTTGTTGCTCAAACCCCCAGATCCGACCCTGGGGCACAGCAAAGCCAATCAGGATCACATAGACCGGTATGCGCGCGGAACAACTGATAAAGGGCGTGACCATGATCGTGATCAACCGCTCCCGCCAATGGGAAATATTTCGCGTACTCATGATTGCGGGGATGGCACACGCGCCACCGGACACCAGCGCCACAATACTTCGGCCGTTCAACCCGAATTTTCGCATCATGACATCAAACATGCTCACCGCGCGGGACATGTATCCGATCTCCTCCAGGATGCCAATGAATAAAAACAGGATCGCGATCTGGGGAATGAATACCAGGATCCCGGTCAATCCGGCCAGCAATCCATCACAAACCAGATCGGTGACCCATCCTTCTGAAACAACACCGCGAATCCAGTCGGATAGCGATCCCATGCCGATTTCAATGGCATCCATCGGCACGGTGGCCCAGGCGAAAATGGCCTGGAAAATGAGCAGCATCAACAAGAAAAAAATGATCGATCCCAACACCGGGTGCATGACCCATCGGTCAATCCGGTCTGTCAGTTTTTGCCCCGCGCCTCCCTGCTCCAGGTGAAGCGCCTGCCGGATAACGTGCGTAAACCGGTCATACCGGCTCAACGTCTCCTGGATCTGGGCTTGAATGGAGTTAAACCTGTCCTTCAGTTTTAGGTCCTCAATTTTTTGCCTGACACCATGATCAAGGCGGCGAAGCCATTTGGCGTGATGCAGGATCAATAGCCGTTCATACGGGGTACGCTCTGGAAAATCTTCCCGCAATGCATCCGTCAGTTTTTTCTCCTGGCTTGAAAATGTATGGTACGATGATGCACGCGGTGGCGGTGGCGTGTCCAGGATATCAGCGATCCGCATTTTTAATGCGGTTATACCGATCCTGGTTTTACCCGACACGAGGATCACCGGCACCTGGAGATGCTTTTCCAACTGATCCACATGGATCGTCACCCCCGGCATATCGGCCATGTTCAACGCCAGGATCACAGGGTATCCAAGATCGATCAGTTGCGTGAGAAACAGCATCTGCTTTTCCAACTGGCTCACATCCGCCACATACACGATCAGGTCGGGCCGGCGGTCAGCATCCAGGAATTGGGAAACGGCGATCCGCTCATCCTTGGAAGAGGGATAAATGCTGTAGGCACCTGGCAGATCCAGCAAGGTGGCCTGTCGCTCCGGCGATAATTGGAGTACGCCTGTCTTTTTTTCTACCGTCACCCCCGGATAATTCCCAATTTTCTGATTCAACCCGGTCAGCAGGTTGAACAGTGTGGACTTCCCGGAATTCGGGTTGCCGGCCAGGATGATAAACTGATTTGTCGGGAAGGCGGGATTCGTCATAGTGCGCCGACGATGATCATTTGGGCTTCGTCACGCCGTAGCGCGATCTTGAAGCGACGATTGATGCGATAGATCAGGGTAAAGCCCAGCGCATTGCGTCGGACCAATTCAATCTCCGCTTCAGGTAGGATGCCCATCGACATCAGTTTGCCGGCCATAACCATGTCTTCAAACCGGATGATCAACGCCGTTTCGCCGGGTTTCATGAGATGGGCGGATTTGGTGGTATCGGGTTGGACCATGCGGAGCATTATCATGAACGGGCGAAGATACAGCCTGCCTGTTTAATACCTTTGGGATCGGATAACGACTTCTGTTGTAATAATATCGCACCTCATGTTTCCAGTTTATCTTGAATTAGGCTTTGACCACATCCTGGACTTGCAGGGGTATGATCACATTTTATTCCTGATCGCCCTGTGCGCCATCTTTTCGCCGAAAGACTGGAAAAAGGTGCTGATCCTGGTCACGGCATTTACCCTGGGGCATAGCCTCACGCTGGCGTTGTCTGCGCTCCAGATCATCACGTTGCCAGCCGGATTGATCGAAACCCTGATCCCGGTCACGATCCTGATCACCGCGGTGATGAATCTCTTCCAGGATGCCCGATCCCGAAGTTCATGGGTGCTGCATTATGCCTTGGCCCTGGTGTTCGGCTTTATACACGGCATGGGATTTTCCAATTTTTTCAAAGCGCTCCTGGGCCAGGAGGCCGAAATCATTCTGCCGTTATTTGCGTTTAATATTGGTGTGGAACTTGGGCAACTGATCATTGTCGGGGTTATCCTGGTGCTTCAACGGATCGTTGTGGGTGTACTCAAAGTGCCTCAACGCTATTGGGTCAGTGGCTTGAGTATCGTTGCGGCCTCATTATCGATCAAAATGATTATCGAACGATTGTAGATGCTGTTCCTCTTGTGGATATGGTGTTCCTTAGGTCAACCGGTGACGGCAGATCACCCGATCCATGTGAGCGTAAGCGAAGCCGTCCTGACACCCCATCACATTGACTGGACCATCCGGATCTATACAGATGATCTCCTGCTGGGGTTGTATGGGAAACCGGCCGATCTGACCCAAATTCCAGAGTTGGAGACGATTAAATCTGATATTCTGACTTATCTCAATAAAAATCTTCAGGTCACGCTCAACAGCCGGCCAGTCACCTGGAAACTGCTGGACGTCAACAGGGATCCTGAAGCTGTATGGGTCACCTTGCAGGGCCGGCACAATGAGACGAACTTTCATGAAATGGTTGTCGCAAATCATACATTGACTGAGGTTTATGCTGATCAAAAGAATATTATGCATATTCAGCAAGAAGACCGAAAGCAACATGTAATCGCTGAAAAAGGCGACGGTTTCAAAACGCTGAAATGGTAACTCAGGGCCATTAAAATCGTTTCTCGTAGTCAAGGTCAACGTAAAAATTTGAAAAAATAATTCGCGAATACTGACCGAATTAAGATTGATTTTCTATATTTCGAAAGTCTTATTGCATTCCACCCCGAATTTTACTGACAAATTATTCTACGTGTTGGACAACGGTTCAGCACCAGATCCCATGTTAACTAAAACCAATCTGTATGAGACACCAAACTTACCTCCCGGGGCGGAGTCTATTCGGTCATATCGTCATGACCTTGATCCTGAGCGGATCAATCACCATTACCAACATTTATAGTCAAGGCAATCCCCTCATCGTCACCTGCCCGCCAGATGTCGTGCTATCCTGTACGGATGATGTTTATGATCCGGCTGCCACAGGCCTGGGTATTGCGGAAGGCGGATGCAGTCCGCAGAACATTCTGCTCTATTACGAGGATTTTGAGCTTGTTTCCGGCTGTAGCTATACGCTGGAAAGAATTTATTACGCGTATGACGACTGCGCAAACGAAGCCACGTGTAGTCAAATCATTGAGGTCATTGATGATCAACCCATGGTCCTGAATTGCCCGGATGATTTTTTCCTGGCAAGTTGCACCTCTCCGCTGATGCCCCAGCAAACCGGTGGGCTGCCATCCTATGTCGATAACTGCAGTGAGCCGTTCTTTGAATGGGCGGATGTGGTTATCGGGACTCCGGATCAATGCTGCGAACCTTATACTATCGAACGCACCTGGACGGCGTATGATCAATGCATGACGCCGACTACCTGTGTGCAGCTGATCTTTGTCCCAGCCCAGAATTGCGATGACGGCGATCCCTGTACCGAGGACTATTGTGAAGGCGGTGTTTGCTTCAATGTGCCTATCAATTGTGATGATGGCGATCCGTGCACAATAGATGAGTGTGTGGATGGCACTTGTGTGAGCACACCGGTCAATTGCGATGACGGCGATCCGTGTACCGTGGATGTTTGCCTGGACGGCAACTGCTTCAATACGCCGATGGATTGTGACGATGGCGATCCCTGTACCACCGACTTTTGTGATAACGGAGTTTGTCGGAACGAACCAATACTCTGCGATGACGGTGATCCCTGTACCGAGGATGCTTGTGTCAACGGTCAGTGTGTTTTTACGCCTATGAACTGTGATGACGGCGATCCGTGCACAGTCGACGAATGCATCAATGGCATCTGCCAGCATACGCCGGTGAATTGTGATGATGGCGATCCCTGTACCATTGACTATTGCGACAATGGCGCGTGTGTCAATGAGCCGTTAAACTGCGATGATGGTGACCCCAACACGATGGATTATTGCATGAACGGGGTCTGCTACAACGAATTACTCGATTGCAATGACGACGATCCGTGTACGGAGGATCTCCTCGAAAACGGGGTTTGTATCAACACCCCTATTAATTGTGATGACGGCGACCCCAATACGTTTGACTATTGCGACAACGGCAGCTGTGTCAATGAACCCATCATCTGTTTCGATGGCGATCCCTGTACAAATGATTACCCGGTCAACGGCGTCTGTGTGTTTGAAGAAATCAATTGCGATGACGGCGATCCGTGTACTGAGGATTTCTGTATCGACGGTGTTTGCCACCATGAACCCATCAATTGCGATGATGGTGACCCATGCACGATCGATGCCTGCAATAATGGTGTATGCACACACCCCCCCATCAGTTGCGACGATGGCGATCCCTGTACAGAAGATTTCTGTGACAGCGGCGATTGTTATCACGAACCGATTGCCGGATGTGGAGGCGGTGATCCCCCCGTTGCGGTTTGTAATTATGCGACTATCGTTTTCGTCGACTTGCTTGATCCAAACTATAATGGTCCGTTCCTGAATAATATTTACCTCGAATCCGCTGAAGTGTTTGATGACGGCAGTATCTCCGGCGCTCCGATCGAGTGCGAAGTCAAACGGCTTCAGAATTATGTGAATTTCGAATGGACGACCAATGGCGCCTGCGAGGATGTCGCGCCCAACAGTCAGTTCAACGACAAGGACCGGGGCAAGATCTATCGCAATTGTCTACCCATCAAACCCAATGACTTTTTCCGGTGGCGCTCCTACAGCATGATGGTTACGAATGAATACGGACAGGATGAATGCACCGGGTATTATTTCGCTTTCCCGTATCTGAACTGGAACAAGAAAGGCACACTCAATCCTTTCCCGGCAGATGTGGGCGATGCCATGAATTTTGTCGACCTGATGCAGCAGGATGCTTCCGAGGGTGATGAAACTGAAATTGAACCGATGGATCAGGATGATAGCTTTATGCTTTTCCCCAATCCGGGCCGAAACGAGGTTATTCTTTCGTTCTACAGCGGGATTGACGGGGCTGCCCTGATCCGGGTGCTGGATGTGACCGGTAAGACCATGTCTGAGCAACACCATTCCATACGTCGCGGACGTTCCAACCTGTTGGTGGACACAGGTTACCTGGAACCCGGTACGTATATTATCCACTTGCAAGCGCCCGATCACTACTATGCTCGCCAGTGGTTTAAAGCTGAATAATATTCGTTATCGGGGCATTTATCATAAGAAAGCCGGTTGGATCAACCGGCTTTCTTTTTTCTGCCCGCCCTCTGTTCCGTTTTTCCTATTTTAACACGCTCAGGCAATCGTGCATATGGACCAGCATACATTTTTACAGGAAGTCAACGCAGGCAATACATTCAAGGGTGAATCGATCCTCCTGGGTTGCGCCATGCTCGGAAAAAAACCGGTTACCGAATGTTTTATCCGTGTCCCCCTGGCCACACTCAACCGGCATGGATTGATCGCCGGCGCGACCGGAACCGGGAAAACCAAAACCCTCCAGATCCTTGCGGAGCAACTCAGCGCGTTTGGCATCCCTTCGCTGGTCATGGATATCAAAGGCGACCTCAGCGGCATCGCAGCCGAGGCCGCTCCTAATCCGAAAATTCAGGAGCGTCACCAACTGATCGGCTTTCCCTTTATCCCCGGGAAAAGTCCTGTCGAATTCTTATCCCTGTCAGACGAGCCCGGAGCCCGATTGCGCGCAACCGTTTTTGAATTCGGACCAGTCCTCTTTTCCAAGATGCTGGACCTGAATGATACCCAGCAGGGCGTGATCACCGTGATCTTCAAGTTCTGTGATGACCATGAACTCCCCTACTCGACCTGCCGGATCTTCGAAAAGTGCTCCAGTACATCACCGCCGAAGGCAAGGAGGCGTTTGAAGCTGAGTATGGAAAAGTATCCACTGCGACAACCGGTACGATTCTCCGGAAGCTTGTTGAACTGGAACAGCAGGGCGCTGATATTTTCTTTGGTGAACCTTCCTTCAATGTGGAGGATTTGCTACGGCAAAACGCGGAGGGGCAAGGTATTGTCCATACGATGCGATTGACGGATATCCAGGACCGACCAAAACTGTTCAGCACATTCATGCTCCAATTGCTGGCTGAATTATACGCGGTGATGCCGGAGGAAGGCGATTTGCCCAAACCCAAACTGGTGCTGTTTATTGATGAAGCACACTTGTTGTTTGAAAATGCATCGGAAGCGCTGTTGGACCAGATCGAGGTGATCGTCAAACTCATCCGCTCCAAAGGCATCGGGATTTTCTTTGTCACGCAAAATCCGATTGACATTCCGGACATGGTCCTTAGCCAACTGGGGTTGAAAATTCAACATGCACTGCGGGCCTTCACCGCCAAGGACCGAAAGAGTATTCAGCGGGCAGCCGAAAATTTTCCGGAAACCAAATACTATGAAGTCGATCAACTGTTGACCGAAGTGGGAATCGGTGAAGCGCTGGTGACCGCTTTGAACGAAAAAGGGATCCCGACACCGTTGGTCCACTGCATGCTGCGGGCGCCACAGTCGAGGATGGATGTGCTGGAACCAGGCGAGATCGATGACATCCTGAAACGTTCGCAGCTGCGGATGAAATACGAGCAAAGTCTCGACCGGGAGAGCGCGCATGAAATTCTCGCTGCGAAAATTGAAGACGCCAAACTCGACAGCCACCGCGACAAGATCGATGATCAGCGACAACGCGCCCGAAAAGAAAAATCCACGATGGAAAAAATACTGTCGAACACGACGACAAGACAAGTGGGTCGCACAGTAGCCCGTGAATTAACGCGTGGCATCCTGGGGGTGTTAGGTGTACCTACCACGACGCGCAGGCGTAAAACAAAAAAGACGAGCTGGTTTTAGACGTAGCCTGAAAGGACGGAGCGTCGGTCAATAATTTTCAAAATAATTCCGCGCATTACGATGAAAATTATCGCCCAATTGTGTTTGACCGACTGCCGGTGTCTCTAATGTGGCATCGCGGTACAACTCTAGTTCCCAACGATCATTTTTCACTTCCCCGATGGCAGTGCTGTGCAGCAACCGGAAGCCGTTCTTCGTCAGAGCCGGGTTGTAAAAAAAGGAACCGGACATTGGCCTGGTGAGTGGCCGGAAACTGGTGATAATACCAGATCTCATATGGCGGCGCGCTGGGCTCATCCTCCACGGCTATGATATCATTCGGGCGTCCATATTTGAGAAAGATGTGGCCACGATCCGTTTCAAATCCATAACCGAATCCGGAACGAAAATATTCATCCACCCATCTGGCGATGTCGAGATATTGCGCAAAGGCCTGGCCTGCTGATTTTCCCGCTTCATTCGTCCAGTACCGATGAATGAAATAGCGCTTGGGTTTTGGATTTTGCGTCTTCAACAACTGATTGATGACATCCACATCATACGAACCCACTACCGGCACATGGGCTTTCAGCACGTAATTCAATGAATCATCCGGGATGCGCTGGACGAAACTCTCATCGAGCAGCAACGGTGCGTTTTCAAAATATATGCTATCCCCGACCGGGTTGAGTCGGACAAATTCGACTTGCCGGGTCGCCACACGATTCTCTTTGCCGTCAAACAATGCCACCTCAAGCGAATAGGTCCCGGAGATCAGGTCTTTGATATCCAACTGGAAAACATTCGCCTGGACTGAATCTTTTTTCAATCGCTTGTACGTCGTGATCGGTCTGGGGATCTCATCCGTTAAAGGGGATATCGTGAACTGCGCGAAAGGCTGATCCCTGCTCTGGTCCTGGTGATACGTTTCGAAATACGCATACAAGGTATTCAATTGCGGATGGTAGTAGCGAAAGGCCAGGGGTTCCATGTACAAACCGCTTTTTGAAATCGACTCCTCATCTGCACCGGCTCGACGCGCGAGGGATAGCAGCTGCACATCGGAAACTACCCATGACGCGGGGTCTGACGGGATCTTGATATATTCCTGGAATTTCACCGTACCGACCGTATCCCAAACATCCTCCGATTCCACTTCAACTACATACTCTCCGGGCAGCACCCGAAAGCGACGGGTATCAATTATATCTTTTGCAGGACAGCCCTTGCCA